>FUFK010050781.1_pt1 | contig 10587 bp, 15 predicted proteins | sample 1021851 | NCBI WGS metagenome assembly FUFK01 (sample SAMEA51879418, study PRJEB19060) | metagenome
ATATTTTTTATGTCAGATAATGGAGGTTGTGCTGAATTGATGAGAGAAGACGGCGATTGGAGCAATACTTCTCAATGGGAAACAAATCTTATTAATGGAGAGCCAGTTCGTGTAGGTAATATTCCAAACTTAAGACCAGGGCCTGGTACCACTTTCCAAAGCTACGAAACACCATGGACAAATGTAAGCAATAGTCCATTCAGGTTATTTAAAAGNTGGATNCATGAAGGTGGAATTAGCGCNCCTTTGATTGTTCATTGGCCTAATNAAATTGATGANCCTAGAATNGAATCTGAACCTTTGCANATTATGGATATACCTGCCACATCAATTGATGCTGCAGGAGCTGATTATCCTAGTGAGTTTAATGGAAATAAAATCAAACCTATTGAAGGAGAAAGTTTTTTAAAATTACTTAGTGATAAATGGTCAAGAGAACAGCCAATGTATTGGGAGCACGAAGGGAATCAAGGTATAAGAATAGGTGAATGGAAATTAGTTAAGGAATATGGCGGCGAATGGGAATTATACAATATGGTTGATGATCGTACAGANCTTAATAATTTAGCTGCNAAAGATACTGANAGNGTTAATGATATGAGTTCAAAGTGGGAAGAATGGGCAAAAAATAGCAATGTACTTCAATGGCCTGTTGATCCTAATGTTATGGCTAAAAGGCTTGAAGGAGATCATTCTCATATTCACCAACATAGAGGTGCAACAGCAAGTCAAATCGCTGAAGGGAAAGGTAAGTTTTTATAAATGCCATACGTAGAAGTTTTATGGTTCCCTGGAAGAGATGAAAACCAAAAAAAACTATTAACCGAAGAAATCACTGATTCCTTTGTCAGAGTTACAGGTTGCAAACCAGATGCTGTTGAAATAATTTTTAGAGAAATTACGAAAGAAAATAGCGCAAGTTCTGGAAAATTATTAAATTGAAAATAGATATTTTAATCATATACAATGATTCTTGTCCTTCATTTGAACCAGCNTTGGAAAGAATTAATGANGTNTTAGATGAATTGGGNATGTCATCAAATATTAAATCTAGATTAATTTCTAATGATTTTGAAGCAAAAAAGTATAAATTTATTGGCTCTCCAACAATTTTTATTAATGGAGTGCAGTTTGAGGAAGTGAGTACTGAAACTTACAGATTTGATAACTGCAGAACTTTTACAAAGGATGGTGGTGGATTATCTCCATTGCCTTCCAAAAAAAAATTAATTGAGAGATTTACAAAATTAGGGAGGAATAATGTCTAATCTTAAACTTAATGACCCATATGTTAATTTTTTACTTCCATCTACCGATGGTAATGATATAAGTCTTGATATGGCAGACTTAGGAGAATATAAACTAGTTATTTTTAGTTGTAATCACTGCCCGTACGCTCAGGCATGGGAAGATAGAATAATCAAAATCCAAGAAAAATATAAATCCAATGGGCTTTCTGTAATTATGATTAGTTCAAACGATGCTTTGAAATACCCTGAAGATAGCTTTCAGAAAATGAAAGAAAGACACAAAGAAAAAAAATTCAATTTTCATTATCTTTTTGATGAATCTCAAGAAGTTGCCAAAATGTATGGAGCAGAAAGAACTCCTGAGGTTTTTCTTTTTAATGAAATTGGGCTTCTCAAATACCAAGGAACAATTGATGATAATTATGAGAATGAGGCTGAAGTGAAAATTAAGTATGTTGAAGATGCAATTGAAAGTTTAATTTCCGGTAATGACCCCAAAGTAACACAAACCGACGCAGTTGGTTGCACAATTAAGTGGATATAATAATTAAATTTTTAAATCTAATAATATTGAATTTAAATTTATAAAATAGGATTATTACCTCATGAATCCTATTTTAAGCAAAACTTTTACATATTTAATACTTGCAAATGGTTTTGCATTTTCAGGATGGGTTATTAGAAACTACCTAATAAATTGGTGGGTTTTAGAAAAAACTAACTCAACAACCATCGTCGGTCTTGTAGCAGCTACCCCAGCATTGACTGTTTTACTGACTGCTCCTATTGGCGGCCAACTTGCAGACAAATATTCCAGAAAAAATTTATTTCTCGCGGCAAGAATATTATCTGTTTTCTTGTTTTTAAGCGTTGCTTTAGTCGTTCATTTTGATTTCTATGCATTGCCAATAGTTGTTATTTGTTTTCTTGGGATAGGAATACAAGCTGGAATTGAAGTTCCTGCAGCAAAAAACTTAATTCTTGATGTTGCCACTTTTAAATTTTTAACTCTTGGAAATTCGCTAATGGAATTTGTAAATCAAATTTTGAGCACAGCCGGGCCCCCTTTGATTGCGATTTTTTTTACATCTATTGATGACACTTTTATATTTTTCTCAATGCCAGCGGTTCATGCTTTAAGTGTATTATTTGCTTTTCTATTTTTTATTAGGTTCAAGGAAAAAAAGAATATAGAAGAAGAAGATAAAAAAAATAAAAAAACATTATTGGATGGAATTCATTACTCCTATAAATTCGTAAATATCAGAATACTTCTAATTTTAACATCAACGATTTTATTTTGGGGGCTTACTCATCCTTTGATACCAAGGATCTCGAAAGATGTTTTAAATGCTGGGCCAGAAGGATACGCAATATTGTTAAGCGCTGGAGCTTTGGGTGCAATAATTGGCTCAATAACCCTTCCGTTAGCACAAAGTTTTTTTAGAAACTCGAAATCAATTGTTCTATGTATTACTTGTTATTCAATAACGTTAATAGGTCTTGCTTTATCCAAATCAATTATACTCTCAAGTATATTTTTGGGATTAGGTGGTTTTTTTCATTTGATTTGGTTTACAGTGATAATAATCCTTCTTCAAACTTTGCCGGACGAAAACCATAGGGGGAGGGTTATAGGTTTGTTTTTTACATTTGTGCAGCTAATTGGACTCGGTTTCATTATTGGGGGAGCATTAGGTGACACAATAGGGATTAACACTACTATCTACATAGCCTCATCATCCCTAATCGCAATTCATATAATTTGCTTTTTCTCTTCTTCTTCTTTTAGGTCTTTAAAATCTTAAGTATATCCCTCAGTAGTCCAAGATTTATATCTAGTTTTATCTTTTACAGAAAAGAATTTTTGAGTTCTTGCTTCATCTTTTCTTACTTCTTCACAAACCTTAATAATGTCATTGAGTATTTCATTTTCAATTTTAGTTATTCCATCTGCATCAGCAACCAAGACGTCTTCTTCATTTATGTTTAAACCTGAAACATTAACCTGCTCACCCAATGAAACAGCATTAAAAGGTCCGTGACCTGGCACTCTGCCCTCAGCCCATACACTGATCCCTGATCTTTGTATTCCAGACACATCTCTTATTGCACCTGCAGCAACAACACCAACAGCCCCTAAGCACGAATGCATAAATGCCATATTATCCCCAAAAAGCGCTGCCCTGTTCCTAGGACTATCTACATCTTCAAAAATAGATATGAACGGTAACTGTATTGCTGAAATTTTTTCATAATAGTCTTTCCATGGAATTTGGCCTTCGCTGCCAGAAGGCTTATGCAAAGCTTTTGCTTTCACGGTAGTAGCAACACCAACAATTGTTGGCATTTCACCTGTGTATCTTTTTAAAGATGTTCCAGTATAATCATCTGACTCATTTATGTATCCCCTTATACGAATCGCAGCATTTTGAACTGTTGCTGAATCAAAAGCAGTCAGATCATTCAATATAGATAATTCAACATTTCCCATTTGCATTTCCTTACTTAATAGATTAATGATTTTTATCGTATAATAAATTAAGTAATTTAAATAGAGATCTATGATAAATATAGGAATAATAAGTGTATCTGATAGAGCTTTTAATAAGGTTTATCAAGATGAAGGTATACCAGAAATTGAAAAGATATTTTCAAGTCTAAATTCTTTTCAAATTTTAAAGAAAATTGTTATTCCCGATGAAAAAGAAACTATCAAAGAGAACTTAATTGAATTAAGTGACATAGATAAATTAGACATAATCATTACTACTGGCGGAACTGGGCCATCATCTAGAGATGTGACACCAGATGCCACTATTGAAGTAATTGATAGGGAATACCCTGGTTTTGGTGAGTATATGAGACTCGAGTCCTTAAATTATTCAAAAAATGCAATATTAAGTAGGCAGACAGCAGGGACGAGAGGTAAATCATTAATTTTAAATTTACCTGGTAATCCAAAAAGTATAAGTGAGTTACTACCTAATTTAATTAGTCAATTAAAGCATTTTATAGAAAAAAGATAATTATATTTCTTCTTCTTGATTCCACTGTTCATAGCTATCTGAATCCTGCCTCTCAAAACCTTTTTCGATATCATCAAAACTTTTAAAGTCATCCTCTTCATTTGATTCTGTNACTCGAGCCCATGTTTTTGCAATAAAAATTCCATCATTAGTAAATGAAATATAGGCTATTGGTCCCATTGGAGAATTTCTGTGCCTTTTTAAATATCCTCTCTGCTCTAAAAGCCTTAAAGAAGTTGAAATTTTTGACATATGACTTTTTCCTTCAATATTAAAAATTTCTTGTGGTGACCAAGGGATTAAAAAGTCTGTGTCTTCCATAAATCTTTCTTTTCCAGAACTTTGCATTTTTTCTTGAGAAATTAAAACTAAATTTTTTAACATCCATTTCAGGATGTCTTTTTGTGTTGAATTTATCTTTCCTCTATATCTTTTCACAATAATTAATGAACAATTTATAATTTTCAGTGTAATCTAAAAAAGACAAATTTTTAATATAGATTGAATTTATATAGGAGGAAAAATGGACTTTACTGGAAAAGTAACAATTGTTACTGGGGGAGCTTTAGGAATAGGTGGAGGAATTTCAAGAAAATTTTCTGAAAAAGGATCTAAAATTGTAATCGCAGATATAGATCTCGATTCTAGTTTAAAAAATTCTGAAAAAATTAAAAATCTTGGTGGAGAATGTGAAGTTATAAAAACTGATGTATCTAAATCCTCTGACATTAAAAATATGGTTGATTTTACTCTAGAAAAATACGGAAGAATCGACAACTTGATCCAAAACGCTTTTTCCACAGGAAATAATACAAGTTTTGGAGGGTCAGCACTTGAAGTTGAAGAGAAAAGTTGGGACCAAGGAATAGCTATGCTTCAAAAAGCTATTTATCTTGGTGCGAAATATGCCGGTGAGGAATTAATTAAAAGTAAAGGAAATATCATTAATATATCATCTGTGCATGGCTTATTGATGTCAAAAAGCGCTTTGATTTATGAAGCTGGAAAATCTGCAGTCATTGGTATGACTAAGCAAATGGCATGCGATTTCAGTCCGTTGGGGGTAAGAGTTAATGCAATTTGCCCTGGTCATATAGTTACAGAAAAAATGGAGGCAAGATGGAAAGAGATCCCATCTGGTTTAAAGTTTTTTGAAGAACAATACCCAGTAAGACGAACTGGGGTTCCAGAAGATATAGCAAATGGAGTTGCTTTCTTGTGCTCTGATGAAGCATCATTTATTACTGGCCATTCCTTAGTTATTGATGGAGGCTTAAGTATTCAGTTGCAAGAGGATTTCGGTGTTGATCAAGCCAAATATGCTAAGAATAACGAAATAGATTTTCCATATTAAGCCAACAGTATTATTCCTAATAGAGCCAATATTCCAGATATAAACTTAATAAATATATTTATAGGGTCTAGTTTTTCTTGAGTATTTCTTTGAAGTATGTAGGCAATAAAAATACTAAACAATATGGTAAAAATTGGCCTTGCCCCATTAAAAGAATTTACTATAGATATTTCTATGTAGTTCAGTGAAACTACTATGAGGTACATGCTTACAAGAGGGAAAATTGTTTCAAATACAAATAATGCTGTCCCTCGTCTTTTATGTGTAAAAAAAGTTGATAAATTTCTAAAATTTTTTTTATTCATAAAAGGAATGCCTGCAGCAAAAAATAAGCCTAATGCCCTTAAACTCAATATTTGAGGATCANTAAATAGGTTCTTATCAATTGATTCCTTCATAATAATGCTTGCGATAGCAAAAAATATTCCTCCGATAACCAGACTTGATATTGCTGTTTTATCAATAGATTTTAAATTTTTTTCCCACCTAACAGATGCAAATATAGAAGAAATAAAAATTAATATTATCCCAATATACTTATCAAAAGTAATGTTCTCATTTAAATAAAATAAACCTATCAGTGGCACCAATATAGTATGAATTAAATATATTGGCTCAACCCTTGATATTTCTTCAATATCCATTGCTTTTACAAGAAAAATTAAACTTAAACCAAAAAAAATACCAGACATTAATACAATTAATGAATCTGTTGAAATAAATTTATTTAATTCTATTGGAGAAAATAGAAATAACAATACAAAAATTACTATTTGCATCCCACCGCTATAAAGACAAAAAGATTTAAAGTCTAAATTATCGTCACCTTCAAGGACAAAGAACTTACCTACAACATTAACCGATGCCATTAACAATGCAGAAATCAAGGGCAATAAAATCCATAATTCCATTTATTACTCCCCTTTGTGGTTTTAACTAAAATTTCCAAAAATCAAAGGAAAAATTTTCTTCTATTGGGTTTCTAATTCTTAATTTATTGTGTCTTTGTTTTAAATCTTCGCTAAGATTATCGAGATTACCCTCTTTTCCCATGGCTAGAATAAATACAACGTGATTTTCATTTGGGATCTTAAGCGCATCCTTTACTTTTTCTTCACTCCAGCCACCTATAGGGTGGGTCTGTATTTTTAACTTTTCAGACTGAAGCATTAAATTCTGACCTGCATATCCAACATCTAAGAATTTCTTATTCAACTTCTTATCGTCTTTGACGCAAAAAACTGCAAACAATGTGCAACTTGAAGCCCATTCCTGATTACTTTCACTGAGTGAATTAAATAACGGCTCGTAAGAAATACTTTCATTTGTAACAAATATAACTTTCCATGGCTGAAGATTTCTTGATGAAGGGGCCCACTTTGTAGCTTCAATTAAAATGCTGATCTCTTCATTTGTAATTTTTTCATTTGAAAAATTTAAAGAGCTTTTTCTATTCACAATCTCATTAATTATTTTATCTTTCATTATTCCATTTTATCAGTAATCTGATTTATTATTTCGTCGATTTCAAGCTTGCCCTCAGGTAAATTTTTAATTAACTCATACACATTTTCGGCCTCACTATGAAAACCACCAGTTAGGCCTGACTCTTTGTATGTCAAAGATATTTCATTCATCTCCCCTACCCATCTATATGCTTTATGTTTTATACTTGGAACCTGATTTTTTGCAACAAGGCTAAAATATTCTTCAGAATATTTTAATTCCTCCATTAATTCATCGTATACATTGTTTTTTTTAGCTGCAATAAGTGCTCCAGCAACAAGAGCTTTTGAGCCCTTAGTTATAGATGCGTAAACCATTTTTGTTGCTGAGGCTTTAAAATCAGAACCTTTCAATACCATCAACTCAATCCCTTTTCCATTTAAAAAATTTAATTTTTCTGATAATTTTCCAGATAAATAAATTCTTGGTGAATAATTTTCTGTTGGAGGCCCTCCCATAATAGCGCCATCAACGTAATCAATTTTTTTCTCGTCCAACAATATCTTAATTTTTTTTGCAGTAATTGTAGAAATTGCATTTAAATCGCAATAAATTTGACCATCTTTATTTTTATATGAGGTGTATAAATTTGCTGTTTCAACAGCTTTATCGGGAGGTATTATTGATATGACAAGATCTGAGATTTTACAAAATTGCTCAATGGACCCAGCGTCACGAATTTTATATTTTGATGCTCTTTTTTTACTTATTTCTGATCTCCCCTCATATACTGAAATGACTTCGAGGTCATTCATGACAAGATACCTTCCAATTTCAGCTCCCATCTCACCTAGACCAATTAAACCAATAATCATTATTCTCCTTTAGCAATTTATTTAAAAATACCATAATTTATTCAAAGACATAAAAATTGTGCCATTTGATTGTAGAAATTACCTCAGAATTTGAGTTAGAATAAAATTAATAATTTTTGGGGTGTTGTGGATTGGAGCCCTTTATTTTTCCTCCAAGAAAAATGCCTAATGTATAACGCCCCCTAAATTATATAAACACTTCCTCAGAAGACCCAATTGCATTAGTTGATTCAGAATATTTTTTTAGCAAATCTATTTCACTATTATCAATTTGACCTAAATCATTTTTTACAATTTCCAGAGCTTTTTTAAANAACTTAGTATTACCTGGGGGCAAAAAAGACACAACATTTTTTGATAATGTATATTTTATTGCTAGTTTTATTAGTTTTTCGTCAGTGAGAGGCTTGTACCAACATTTATTAAATTCTCCCCTATTATCGTCAGGCCACAATTCATTTGCCATACATTTTAAAGCCAAAACTGAAATGTTNTTTCTTTTACATTTATCTAATAATTCAGTTCCGAAGTTATGCTTGAGCATTAATGCCCAATTAACAGGAAATAATATTGAGTCGAAATTATAATTATCAATCAATCTATTAGCTACTCTTATTGAATGGCATGAAAAGCCAATGTGCTTAACAATACCTTGCTCCTTAGCTTCAAACAATGTTTTTAATGCGCCATCTTCAGAAGAGACTCTATCAAAATCTTCATCAGTTTTCATACCATGAAGTTGGTATAAATCGAAGTAATCCGTTTTAAGCTTTTCTAAAGAATCTTCAAGTTGAATTTTAGAATTTTCTGTAATCTCTTTTATTAGTCTTACAAGCAAGAATATANCGCCTCTTACGAATTTTCTCTATTCCTGGCCCCATTAATTCTTGAGCATTACCGTAACCAGGTGCAACATCAAAATAATTTACACCATTGTTATAAGCAAATCTTATTATTTTCATCGGCTTCTACTGGATTCGTATCTTTAACAACTATTCCTCCCAAGCCAACTACAGACAGATTGATCTCATTAGGACCATATTTCCTGTAAAACATATTATTCAGATGGAGGGGTGTAATTAGACATAGCTTTTTGAGCTTTTTCAGCTAATCTGACCNTTCGATGTCGACAGTTTCAAAAATATCTACTGTACCAACACCTTGTGCTTCTACTGCCATCTTTACAGCAGCCACCGTTTCGAAATCATCTGCTTCGATGGTTGCGATAAAATCATATGGTCCTCTTAAAAATTCAATATCTGAAAACTTTGCCCCCATCGCACTTGCTAGCGCTTTAACTGCAGCCTTCCTATCTTGTTTTGGGTTTTTTATAAAAGCTTGATAACTTTCTTCTGAATAAGTTCCTAATGCAAAAAATTTAGCCATTTTTTCTCCTTTTTTTTAAATTTATCATTAAATTGTTAAATTTGAATTAATTAGCACCCANAGTAATCNTCAAAGTCTTCAAGCAAAATCACCGGAATGTTTTGCTGATTAGCAGAAAGAATGCCAGTTGTGTTCCTAAATTTAACTAAATAAGCCAATACTTCATTTTTTTCATTGATAATAAATAACGGGTAATTTCTCATTGAATTCTTTATTTCATAAAAAATCTCATTGCAATCTTTTTTTTCGTTAATTTTTGGAAAATTATCGATTATGAACCTTGGCTCATTAAGTTCGGATTCAGATGGACTAAATTGCTGATTTGAAGTTCTTCTATGCTCAATAAAATATAATTTTTTTTCAAATAATGTTTCTTCAATTAGGTTCATGTCTTTAGTTACTTTAAATTCATCATCAATTGGTTGCGGATCTGCACAGGAAGANAAAATTAAAAAAGCTAAAAAAGGCAATAATAAAACTATAATTTGAACAACCCTTTTAATCATTTAACTACTTTTAACAACTATCTTTTTATTTTCTGTTGCTGATTTATATAAAGCATTAATAGTTGCGGTGTTCATCAAGCCGTCTTCTGGGGGATAAGTTGGGTTAATATTTTTAATAATGCAGTCTGAAAATTCGTTTATTTGTGACACAAATCTATATTTAGATTCAACTTTTAATACTTTCTCTTCTGAGTCATCATTTGTGCCCTTTCTGATTATTATCGGCCCTGAGTCATCAAACATATTAGGTATCTCTATCCTGCCACCAGTCAAATCTATATTCATGTGACATCTAAATGGCTGATTCATGCTGGTAGTTATGGTTGATATTGCACCACTTTTAAATTCCAAAACTCCTTTAAAAGTTGTGTCGACTCCAAAATTCCCGAAATCAAAACTAGATCCACTGACTAAATATGGTTCTTCAGAAAGTACAAATCTTGTTGCATAAACTGCATAACAACCCGCATCCCACAATGCTCCTCCAGAAAGAGAAGGGTCAAACCTTATGTTGTTTTTAGGGTCAGTAGTAAAACACAACGATGAATCCGTAGTAACAACGCTACCCAATTCGCCATTTTTAATAATTTTTTTTGCAGTAATTAAATGGTGATTCCATCTGTGGGTAAAAGCTTCAACAAGTAAGACATTATTTTTTTTTGCCGCATCAATCATCTTTTTGCATTCTTCAACAGTCACAGCTAAGGGCTTTTCACACAATATATGTTTTCCAGCCTCAGC
>FUFK010068158.1_pt1 | contig 10586 bp, 10 predicted proteins | sample 1021851 | NCBI WGS metagenome assembly FUFK01 (sample SAMEA51879418, study PRJEB19060) | metagenome
CCTTCAATTGCTTTTTTACTATTGCTAGCAAATATAGCTGCGATAGTTCTTCCATGGAAACTATTATTTATACAAAGAACTCTATTTTTTCTTGGTTGACCTTTTGAATAAAAATATCTTCTAGCAAATTTTATAGCTGCCTCTGTTGCTTCTGCACCAGAATTTTGAAAAGTTACATAATCAGCAAATGTTTTTTGGGCTAATCTTTTTGCCAATCTCTCTTGNTCAGGNATNGTAAAAACATTTGAAACNTGCCATAATTTTTTAGATTGNTTATTNATNGATCTAATTAANTNNTCNTTNGCATGGCCAAGACANTTTACAGCAATTCCTTGNACNAAATCTAAATATTTCTTTCCATTNGTTGNATANAAGAAACTTCCTTTTCCCTTGGAAAAAGAGATTTTCTTTCTGTTATAAGTATTTAAAATTTTACTCATGATTTTATTTTATAGCCTTTTTTATACAATAAATAACAAACAAGCCAGCTAACAAAGCTCAAGACAGTTAAATACACTAAACCAATAGAAATTGAACCATCTGAAGTGCCAATAAAACTATATCTAAAACCATCAATCATATAAAAAAACGGATTAACTTTACTTACTGCTTGCAAAAAGTCAGGNAGTCTCTCTATTGAATAAAAAGTGCCTGATAAGAAAGATAATGGAACTATTACAAAATTAGTNACTGTTGCCATATGATCGAATTTTTCAGCCCATAGTCCAGCGATTATTCCAATATTTCCTAAAACAAAAGAAGAAAGCAAAGTAAAGGCTATAAGCGTTAAATAGTTTTTGATTTGAATATCTATAATTAATTTAAATACAATAATTGAAACTATTCCAATTAATACACTTCTTGTTACAGCTGCAAGAGAAACTGAGATCGTTACTTCCCCAGCAGATAAGGGAGCAAATAATAAATCAACTATAGTTCCATCAATTTTTTTAATCATAAAAGATGAAGAAGAATGAGAAAAAGATTGTTGAATTACCTGCATAGAAATCAACCCTGGCGCTAAAAAAGTAATAAAAGGTACACCAAGAACATCTCCTCTATCAGCACCAATGGCTAAAGATAAAACAAGTAAAAAGAGTAAAGATGAAATTAGTGGGGAAAAAATAGTTTGTATCCACACAATTAAGAATCTTAGAACTTCTTTTTTATATAAAGTCCATGTTCCGTACCAATTAACTAATCCAAATCTTCTTTTTCCAATTTTATATTTTTTCGAAATTTCAACCATTGATAGTCTTATAACCTGTTATTAAAAAAACTGTGCAAAACTAAATCTACTCACAGCTTTGATGCGTTTTAATGTTTTAAACCCCAATATTATGCCCTAAGTTTTTAATAATTACTAAATATTGTAATTATATACTATGAGTTGGACAGAAGAAAAAGTCGCTAAATTAAAAGAACTCTGGTCTAAAGGGCATACTGCAAGTCAGATAGCCGAAGCATTAGGTGACACCACTAGAAACGCAGTAATTGGAAAAGCTCATAGATTAAATTTAGAAGCTAGAGCCCCTTCTAAGCAATCTAATTCGCCTAGAACCAATGATAATAAGCAAATTAGAAGAGGCCCTGCGCCAACATCAAGAAAAGCTAAATTTCAATCAATATTATTAGATAAAAACTTCGAGCCGGAAAATCCTAAGTCTCTGGAAGAACTAACAGATGAAACATGCAAGTGGCCTATAGGTCATCCTAATGAGGAAAAATTCTATTTTTGCGGTAGAAAGCCTGAAGGAGATTTTCCTTATTGCAAACTTCATGTTTTGTATGCCTTTCAACCTAAAAATCAAAAAGACGATGATCTTGGTGATGANATTCCAGAATTTATNGAGAAAAAAGTTAANGCCTCAGGGTAATTCAAACNCAAATGGAATTTATTAAAAAATACCTTAANTGGTTAAGTACTTTTTTAGTNNTAACNGGAATACTNNTNACNAANNTNAATATGTANCCNNTNAATATNATGTTNCATGGTGCNGGAGTTGTAGGNTGGACGATNGCTGGTTTTTTATCAAAAGATAAAGCTATTCTTACAAACTTCGGATTACAAATTCCTTTATTTTTAATAGGNTTTTATCAATTAATTTTCTAAAGAATACCCNGCTGAACGNACAGTTCTNATTAAAGGTTTAGCCCCTTCAATATTTATTGATTGTCTTAATCTGGTAATATGAACATCTACTGTTCTAGACTCCACGTTAATATCATCTCCCCAAACATGTTCTAACAACTGCTCTCTTGAATACACTCTTTTTGGTTGCTTAATTAAAAAATCAAGTAATTTATATTCTTTAGGACCTAAAGTAATTTCTTTTTCTTTCCTAAANACTTTCATAGACTCTCTATCTATTTTAAGATCTAAATAAGTAGCCTCTTCACTTACAATNTTAGGTTTAACTCTTTTTAATAAAGATTTTATTCTCGCTAACANCTCTGGGAAACTGAAGGGCTTTGTCATGTAATCTTCTGCACCAGTATTAAGTCCTTTGACTTTATCTTCCTCTTCACCTTTTGCCGTAAGCATAATGATAGGTATATTTTTTACTTTTTCATCTTGTTTTAAATATTGACAAATTTTTATTCCAGATAAATCAGGTAACATCCAATCTAACAAAACAAGGTCTGGTTTTTTTTCTTTTATATTCGAAAGAGCTTCTTCTCCATTTGAGCTAGAGGATACTTTATATCCTTCCTTTTGGAGATTATATGTAAGAAGGGTTAAAATTGGCTTTTCATCTTCTACAACAAAAATATGGGCGCTCATTAACTTTCTATAGGTTTGCCTTTTGGTCTTGCTCCCTCAAGGTATTCGCCTTCAATTAAATAATAAAGAGACTCAGCAATATTAGTTATATGGTCTCCAGCTCTTTCTATATTTTTTGTTACAAATAATAAATGTGTTGCCATTTCTAAATTTTTTTTGTCTTTTTGTAAATAAGTTGCAACTTCATTCATAGCTAAATTAGTCAAATCATCTACTTGTTCATCTTTTTTCCAAATTTCAATTGCCTTATCTTTTGATCTATTTAGATAAGCGTCTAGAGCATCTTTTAATTGTTTTTGTACTAAATCTCCCAACCTTCTAAGACTTCCTATAAGTTCGTCAGGTAAATCTACTGGTAGCGGTTTAACTTTTTTAGCAACACTTTTCGCTAGGTCTCCAATTCTTTCTAAATCATGTGAAATTTTCATCGTTGAAATAGTAATTCTTAAATCAACTGCCATTGGAGCTCTTTTCACTAAAACAGTTGTGATTTGATTATCAATAGTGGATCTTAATTCATTTATTTTTCCGTCATTTTTTACAATTTTGTCTACTGATTCTTTATCAACTTTAATAACGGCTGCCATCGCATCTGCCATCTGATTTTCTGTAAGACTTCCCATCATTACAAGATTATCATTTAGGCTTTGCATCTCCTCTTCGTATGATTTTACTGTATGGCCTGTTCCAGACATTTATCCAAATCTCCCTGTAATATAATCTTGCGTCATTTTATTAGCCGGATTTTTAAATATTTTATCCGTTGAATCTACTTCTATTATTTTTCCAAGATGAAAAAAACCTGTTTTTTGTGAAACTCTTACTGCTTGTGCCATTGAGTGCGTAACAATTACGATTGTGTAGCTTTTTTTTAAATCATCTATTAATTCCTCTATTTTCGCGGTAGCGATTGGATCTAAAGCAGAGCAAGGTTCATCCATTAAAATTACTTCTGGATTAACCGATAGTGCTCGAGCAATACAAAGTCTTTGTTGTTGCCCCCCTGACAAACTTGTGCCAGGCTCATTTAATCTATCTTTTACTTCATCCCAAAGAGCTGCTTTTTTTAAACTTGTCTCAACTATGTTATCCATTTGATCTTTGTTCTCAGCAGCACCATGTATAATTGGGCCATAAGCAATATTATCATAAATACTTTTTGGAAAAGGATTTGGCTTTTGAAACACCATTCCCACTTTTTCTCTAAGTGTAACTACATCAACATTTTTTTCATTAATTTCAGCTCCGTCTATTTCAACAGACCCTTCTACTTTACAAATATCAATTACATCGTTCATTCTATTAATGCATCTTATAAATGTAGATTTACCACATCCTGATGGTCCAATTAATGCTGTTACTTCTTTTTGATTAATATCTAAATTAATATCAAATAAGGCTTGTTTTTTTCCGTAGAAAACATTTAAGTTTTTTGCTTTTATTTTTATTTTTGAATTATTTAATTCCATTTTTTTTCAAATTTTTGTCTAAGATAAACAGCAATGAAATTCATTACAATAAGAAAGCCAAGTAACATCATAATTGTTGCCGATGTTTTTTCCACAAATCCTCTCTCAGCTTGTTCAGACCATAAATAAACCTGTACTGGTAAAGATGCTGATGGATCAACCGGTGAACTTGGAATATCAACTACAAAAGCGACCATCCCGATAAGAATTAAAGGAGCGGTCTCTCCTAAAGCTTGAGCTAGACCAATTATTGTTCCAGATAAAGTTCCTGGCATGGCTAGTGGAACAACGTGATGAAACACTGTCTGAAATTTTGAAGCTCCAACTGATAACGCTGCTTCTCTTATNGAAGGTGGAACTGCTTTTAATGATGCTCTNCANGGAATTATTATTCTCGGTAAAGTCATTAGAGATAATGTAATTCCTGCAACTAATGGGGTAGACCTAGGAAATTCCATTACACTTAATAATATTCCTAAACCTAAAAGACCNTAAACTATCGAAGGCACTGCTGCNAAATTATTAATATTNATTTCNATAAAGTCGGTTATNTTATTTTTTGGNGCAAANTCTTCCAGATAAATNGAGGCCATTATTGCTATTGGAAAAGACAAGANTAAACAAATTATAATTGTGAAGAATGATCCCATTAACGAACCTCCAATACCAGCTAANTCAGGATCTCTNGAGTCCCCTTTGGTAAAAAGATAGTTATTAAACTTTTTGTTAATTTTTTCTTTTTCAACCAAATTGTCATAAATATTTAATTGATAATTACTAACTCGTCTTCGGTCCTCCGGTAAATCTCGAGGAAAATTTCCTTTATTGAGTTGATCGATATCATCAGAGGCTGTGATTTTTACTGGAACAACTTGATCAATTTTATTTGGGTTTTTAATTAAAAAATCTTTAATCTCAAACTCATAATCAGGACTAAACAATCTTAAAATCTGCCTTTCTTCTTTAGAGTCTTTTGCAGGATATATTTTTAAAAGGCTTTCCACCGCTAAATCATAGAAATCTGCATCTTTGAGAGAATTTTGATTAATTGGACTATCTAATTCTAGAAGAGACGAGTCGTAGTTTACTTCCACCTCTATCATTGTTCTGCTGAAAGCTGAACTTCCCTTAGAAAAAATATTTTGAACAAGAATTAATACAAAGATAACTGCTAAGCTGACAGAGATTAAGCCGTACATCTTAAATCTCTTTTCTGCTCTATATCTTTTTTTTAATCTTTGTTCTTTAGTCATATTTTTCTCTATATTTTTTAACAACTCTTAATGCGATATAATTTAAAATTAGTGTTGCGATAAATAATGTTAATCCTAATGCGAATGCAGCTTGTGTTTTAGGGCTATCAAATTCTTGGTCTCCCACCAATATCATAACAATTTGAGTTGTGATGGTTGTAGTAGACTCAAGAGGATTTATAGTTAAGTTTGCAGCTAAACCTGCAGCCATCACTACAATCATAGTTTCTCCAATAGCTCTTGAGACCGCTAAAAGAATTGATCCAATTATTCCTGGTAGAGCTGCTGGTATTACAACTTTTTTTATAGTTTCAGATTTGGTAGCGCCTACTGCGTACGAGCCCTCTCTTAAGGATTGCGGAACTGAATTTATTACATCATCAGATAAAGAAGATATGTAAGGAATAATCATAACTCCCATGATTAATCCAGCTGCTAGTGCACTTTCTGATGAAACAGTAAGACCCAAACTCTCACCAAGGGTTCTAAAGAAAGGTCCAACAGTTAAAGCAGCAAAAAAACCGTAAACCACAGTTGGTATACCAGCTAAGATTTCAATAATTGGTTTGGAATATTTTCTAACTTTCGTTGAAGCATATTCAGCTAAATATATTCCAGAAAATAAACCTATTGGTACGGCAACACACATAGCAATTAAAGCGATGAATGCAGTACCTGCAAATAAAGGCACAGAACCAAAAGCATCTTGAAGCTCTAAAAGTTCTTCAGGAGTTATAGCAGATGCATCCCTTACGAAAGCACGTTGGGGACTCCAAGAGGTACCAAATATAAATTCAAATATGTTTATCGTAGAAAAAAACTTTAGGCTTTCAAATAACAGAGATACAATTATCCCTACTGTTGTCAAAATTGCTACTAAAGAAGAGGTAAATAATAAAACTTTTAGTATTATCTCAACATCATCTCTGGCTTTATTGTTATTTTGAATTTTTCTGTATGCAAAAGTTAGAGAGCCAATTAACGCAGCAGCTATAATTACAACTTTTGAATTTTGAGCAATAATATTAATTGAAGAGTACTTTATTGAAGCTGCTTTAATTTCATTTGTTATCTCACCTGAAAAATTTCCATTAAAAAATGATAATGTTTGCTCATAAAATAAGTCTTTAGACTCAATTTGAGGAAAATTATTAAGTATCAAGACTTTGATTATTGTGGGTTCAAACAGTGACCAACATCCAAAAATAATTAAGGCCGGTAAGCCACACCATAGAGATAAATAATAACCATAATAAGCGGGAAGCGCTTTTAGTTTAATATTTTGAGTAACTAACTTACGAGCTTCAGATCTACCGAAAAAATAACTTGAAAGGCAGAGAATTAAAATTACTCCCGCAATTAAAGAATTCATGATCTTTATGTAGATGAGTAATGTTACAGATTTGTTAAATATTTAAACTTTAAATTGAGAATAAAAAAAAAGGCCGAATAATCGGCCTTTTTTTCATTAATTAACAACTGTTACTTGAGGTTGATTGTAACTAAGTCTTTTGCTGCAGTTCTAGTAACTTTATATTTATCACTAGCTAGTGGCACTAATCCAATATCAGTTAAGTAACCTCTAGATCCCATAGCTTTTTTTGAAGTGAATGCATCTAAAAATTCTTTTAGACCAGGGACTACTCCAACGTGAGCTTTCTTTGCATAAAAGAATAATGGTCTTGCTATTGGATAAGAATAATCTTGAATCCCTTCTAATGAAGGTTTTACCCCATTGATAGCCGCTGCTTTTATTTTGTCTTTGTTTGCTAAATAATAACTATAGCCAAAGAAACCATAAGCATCAGGATTTGCTGCAAGTTTTTGTACAATTAAAGTGTCGTTTTCACCTGCTTCAACCGCGTAACCATCTTCTCTCATTTTTGCACATTCTTTTTTAGNTTTATCACCAAATANNGATTTAGCTNCTTTTGANCANCCTTTATTCATTACNAATGAATTCCAAGCATCTCTTGTTCCAGATGTTGGGGGTGCAATTAAGATTTCNATTTTNTTGCTNGGTAAACTTGCATCTATATCNCTCCATTTTTTATATGGGTTTTCTACTAATTTACCATNAACATCTACTTTNGCTGCTANAGCTCTCCAAAGTTGNTCTTTTGTGAAATTTGCGTCNGGTGATTTTACTGAGTGAGAAAATGTTATACCNTCATTTCCTACNACTACTTCGATTATATCTTTNACACCATTTTTTTCACATAANGCNTTNTCTTTAGATTTAATTGCTCTTGANGCNTTAGTGANNTCTGGGTGGTTTACTCCAATACCAGCACAAAATAATTTCATTCCACCACCAGTNCCNGTACTTTCAATTACTGGNGTTTTAAAACTACCTTGTTTTCCAAATTTCTCAGCAACTACTGTTGCATATGGATAAACTGTTGAAGAACCTACAATTTTNATTTGNTCTCTTGCTTGNGCGTATGAAGCAAAAGAAANAATAGCAATAACTGCTACTATGTTTTTTATTATTTTCATATTTATCTCCTTTTTAAACATAGNTANNATGTAATCTTTCAAAGTTATTGATTTATTAAACAAATATTAAATTTTTGTTACAGACCTAACTTTTTAGTTGAATTTCTTAAATAGTTGGAAAATTTAGGGATATTTCAGTNCCTTTATTGATCTCACTTGAAATGGTCATTTCAGCTCTATGCTGATTAACTATGTGCTTTACAATTGCTAAACCTAAGCCAGTTCCACCCACTTCTTTGCTTTTAGCTGGATCAACTCTAAAAAACCTTTCTGTGACTTGCGGTATATTCTCTTTTGATATGCCAATACCTTGATCTTTAATCGTTACTAAAAAATTTTTATGTTCTGATTTAGTAGTGATTGTAATTTTTTTATTTTTTTCACTATATTTTATTCCATTATCTATAAGATTATTAAAAACTTCTATTAAGCGATTTCTGTCTCCATTAATTTTTACATTTTTCGACTCTCGCTCAAATTGACATTCAATATTGTTTTTCTTTAAAATTTCTTGATGAAGTTCAATAGAGTGTGAGATAATATCATTTAAATTTACTTTTTCATTTGGTCTAATATGTTCCTGAAGTTCNATTCTAGATAGTGATAAAAGATCATTAACAATATTTTCCATTCTTGATGTTTGTTGAAGTACCACAGGTAATATTTTTTTTTGACTTTCGAGATCTTTAGCTGCATGCCCGTTATTTATGGTTTCNAGACCTAACTTAATACTTTGAAGTGGGGTTCTAAGTTCATGAGAGACATTTGCAACAAAATCAGATTTTAATTTTTGAACTTTTATAATATCTGTCAAATCTTTAAAAAAGATTATTACCGAGTTACTGTCTTCAAGCAAATTACTTGGTCCTGGCATCACACTTACTTTAAAAAATTGGAAATTCGGTTTTTTAATTTCTATATCTAAAATTCCACTTTTATTATTTTCTAAAGACACGTCGATTTGACTTAACAAACTTGGGTCTCTTACAATACTTGAGATATTTTGATTTACTATACTTGATCCAAAATGATTTTTTGCTGCTTTATTAGCGTAACCTATTGATTTAAATTTATCTATTATTAAAACTTGATCTGGTAAATCTTCTAAAAATTTTATTTCCTTTAATGATTCATTCATCTTTATCTTTTTTATTATTTTGGATTTTTTCGTAAAGATCTTTTAAATCTTCTTCGGACAAATTTTTTCTTTTTAATTCATCTAAAATATCTTCATCCTCTTGCTTGAGTTTCGCTTCTCTTTGTTCCTCTTTAACCTCACCTCTAGCATCAAACCCTGCTTTAATAAATTTTGCCGATACAAGAATAACAATAATAGCAATGATACCTGCTAGTGATAAAAACAATAAAGTCATTATGAGATTATAACTGATATTTAACGAGGTGTTAAATNAGTTTAGTAAGTATGTAAATTTGTAGCAAAAGGATTAAAAAAGGTAGAATAGTCCTAATAAGTTCCATTGTATGATTATATTCATCCAATTTTCTTTCTAACCAATTTCTTTGATATTTTTTTTTTGCCATGCGTGTATTTATATCAAGAACGTAAAAAGATCAAGTTTTAGAATTAAAACCAAGAAATATTTTTTGCTTTACAAATTTCTTGAACTTTTTTTGGATAGTCAGTTATAATTCCATCTACACCGTACTCAATCATTCGAATAATATCTTGTTCTCTATTCACTGTCCAAACACAAGTCGCAAGACCATGCTTATGTGCTAATTCTACATTTTGTTTTGTAACATCACGGTAGAAAGTACTCCACACATGACCTTCTAAAGATTTAATTATATTAGGAAGCAAAAATAATTCTTCCATTGGATAATTTTTAACCATCCATGGAGAGTTTTCATAAATATTCTTTTTAGTGATTGAAAGACCTTGTTGCAGGGTAATAAATCCTCTTAAAATATTTGGATTTTGTTTTTTAAGGGCGTAAAGAATTCTAAAATCATAAGAAGTGATTAAAGTTCTGTCCTCAAGTTTAAAATCTTTTATATCTTTAAGGATTAAGGAAACCATTTTTTCTGGGTCAGGTGTTACNTTTTCTTGTGTGGGAGTTGATTTAATTTCTAAATTTAAAAATACATCTTTATATTTGTCTTCCGTCACTAATTTAAAGAAATCAGTTAATTTTGGTATTTTTTCACCTGTAATAGGTTTTTGATTTTTAAATCTTTTTGCGTACTTTGTTTCGGGTTTTATACTTCCAATACTATACTTACTTATTTCATCATAAGTCAGTTCNACTAATTTCATGCTTTTATCTGTGATCCAGTTCCCTGAGGCATCTTTAACTAAATCAGGATTTAATCTGTANTCNTGAAATATNGTTGGAATATTATCTTTTGAAATTACAACATCNAACTCAACAGCTTTNATACCAAGATCAAAAGTATATTTAAAACCGGAGATTGAGTTTTCAACAATATCACCTCTAGCTCCTCTGTGGCCGTATATTCTTATGTAGTTAGGTTTCGTTAAAAATGGATTGATCAATTAATCCTCAAATCAGTATTAGTATCAAACAGGTGTAGTTTGTCATTTTGAATGGAAAGATT
>FUFK010717994.1_pt1 | contig 10586 bp, 9 predicted proteins | sample 1021851 | NCBI WGS metagenome assembly FUFK01 (sample SAMEA51879418, study PRJEB19060) | metagenome
TCGATCCCGGCGCGATAGCCCGCCGCGCTCGTCGTGTCGCTCAAGACGGGATCGCGCGTCCGCATCGTCCAGCGCGACCGGCGCGCCGCCCTCCGGATCGCTCGCCAGAGTCTCGAGCGGGGCCTCGGCGGCACGCACCTGGGGCCGCGGTCCCTGATTGGTGGCGACCCGATTGTCATAGAGCCAGCCGCTGCGGCCCTCGCGCGCGATCGCGGCCTCGCCAGCCAGACGCGCCGGCCGTGCCGTATAGAGGAGGCGTCGGCCATCCCTGCTCCAGGCGAGGCTTTCGACCTCGACCAGAGACTGCGAGACCTGCCGCGCGGTCCCGGTATCGAGCGACGCGACCCAGATTTGGGTGACACCGGCATCGCGCCGCAGATAGGCGATGCGCCTGCCATCGGGCGACCAGGCCGGGGTCACCGTCTTGGGCGTGCCGATCGTGACGAACAGGCCGCGCACCACCGACTCGACCGGGATATAGTCGCCGCCACGGTCGAGCACCTGTACGGCCTGCGGTGCGTCGATGCCGACCCGAAGCAGCGCGCGGCAATAGCGGTTCGTATCGGGATCGGCGCGACTGAGCACGAAGGCGACGCTGCGCCCGTCCGGCGACACCGCGAGCGGCGCATCGGACTTGGATCCTTCGGGCGAGCCGATATCGCGCAGCCGCACCAGGTCGCGCGCCGTCACCGTCCTGCCCGGCCCGGCCGTCGCCGCCGGCAGCAGGTCGTCGCATGCGGCATAAGCGGGATCGGCTGCGAGCACCGACGCGACCCCAAACAGGATCGCGCCGGCCCGTCCTACCGGCTTTGCCGTGCTCACCATTTCTTCGAGATCGACACGCTGAGGAAGCGGCCGATCGGCGAATAGTTGGTGGAATCATAGGGCGTCTGGCTGAACAGCGTCGTCGCGATCTGGTCGGGCTTGGCGTTGAACAGATTCATCGCCGAAAGGGCGATCTCAGTGCCGCCGAGAAGGCCGCCGTCGGTGACCCGGTAGCGAGCGGTGAGGTCGAGTGTCGTCATCGGACCGATCCGCAGTGCGGGGCTGGTCCGCGTGTCATCGACGCCGCCGGTACGACTGACGGTGCCGTTGAGCAGCAAGCTACCGCTGTCCCAGCTGAGCGACCCCCGTGCCCGCAGATGGGGCGGATTGAACAGCACGCCGGCCAGCGGCAGCACCGGCTGGGTCGCGCTGATCTGCTGCTCGCTGTCCAGATAGCTGGCATTGAGGCTGGCGGTCAGGCTCTGCCCGGCACCGAGCGCCGCGCGATAGGAGAACAGTGCATCGACGCCGCGGATGGTCTGGCGCCCGGCGTTGACGTTGCTGTTGTCGACGATCGCCACGACCGTTGCCGGATCATAAGGCGCGGCGGTGGCATTGCTGAAATCGATGATCTGCGAGACGATCTCGGCGACGCGCGCCGCCGACGGCGCCAGCGTGACCCGGTCGGCATAGATCGGGTTCCCGAGCGCCTGGCTGAGAAAGGCGATCGGGGTGACGATGCGGTCCTTATAGCGGATGTTGAAATAGCCGATCTCGAGACGCGCGCCGTCGAGCGCGCGCGGATGCAGGTCGAGCGTCGCCGACCAGGTCGTCGCCCGCTCGGGCAACAGATCGGGATTGCCGCCTTGCAGATAGAGCACCGCGCTCGCCGCGGGGAGCGTGGTGCTGCCCAGTGTCCTGGCTGGGATCAGCGTCGCCGCACGGGCCTGATATTGCTGGAGCAGGGTGGGCGCACGAAAGGATTTTCCCCAGCTCGCCTTGAACGCGAAATCCGGGGTCGGCGCATAGACGCCGCCGAGCTTGGGGGTCGCGATGCTGCCGATCCCGGGATAGTCCTCGTAGCGCAGCGCCCCATGGAACTCGAGCCGGTGGACGAACGCGATACCCTGGGCGGGCGCCACCAGAGGAATGCCGAGCTCGCCATAGGCGTAATAGCTGTCCTGGGTTCGCGCGACATTCTGCGCGTTGCCGGCGCCGTTGAAGCGGGTGAAGTCGTTCGAGCGATAGCCGGTGCCGAGCGCCAGGCGGACCGGGCCAGCCGGCAGCGAAAACAAGCTGCCGTCCCCGCCGATCTCGGCGGACACCGCGCTGTTGCAATAGCAGCTGAGCGGCGTCGTGGTGGGTTTGGACGCGCTCGTCGCCGTCACCTGGAAGTGCGTCCGGTCGCGGCCATAGGAGCCCGTCGCGAACAGACGCCAGTCGCTGCCGGTCTGGAGCTTGAGCGTCGGCGCGACCACCAGCGATTCGACGCGGAAGACAGTGCGCATGCCGCTGATGCGCGGGTCGCCAGCGGCGTTGTTGGCGAACGCGCTTTCGGTCCAGCGGCGGTTGTAGAGACCGTCGACCGTCAGGCTGAGCCCGCCCGTGATGCGCTGGTGCGCGGTGACAAGCGCGGCGCTGGTCTTGGCCTGCGGCAGGATCGTCAAGGTCGGGCTCCGGTCGCGCACATAGGAACGCTGGCGCCCGAGGATCGCGGTGGTCCGCGCAAACTCATAGCTCGCCGCAAAGCCGCCGCCGGCCCAGCGCTTGCCGGTGATCAGACCGTAGCGCTGCTCGAAATCGCCGCCATCGGTCGCGCCGCCGAGCCGCGCGCTGGTCTGGAGCCCGTCATAGTCGGGCTTCAGCACGACGTTCACCACGCCCGCGACCGCATCCGACCCGTAGAGCGCCGAGGCGCCATCCGGCACGATCTCGATCCGGTCGACGGCGGACAGCGGGATCGCCCCGATATCGATGCTCTGGCGCGACGCGCTATAGGACAGGCGATGCCCGTTGAGCAGCGTCAGCGTGGCGTCGCTGCCGATGCCGCGCAGATTGACCGAGGAAGCGCCCCCCACATTGACGCCGTTCGCCCCCGGCACGTTGGAGCCGACCCCCGGATTCTGACCACCCCCGAAGCTTTGCGGGATGCTGCGCGCCACCTCGCCCAGGCTTGCCTGGCCCTGGTCCCGGACCTGCTTCTGCGACAACGAGATGACCGTCGAGCCGACCGGACCGCCGCGCAGCCGGCTGCCGGTGACGGTGACCTCTTCCTGGGCATCCGCCACCGCCCCGCCGGGCGCGGCGGCCTCTGGCTCGATGAGGATCACCCGCCCGGATCGCTTTGCGTGAAGGCCCGACCCGGCGAGCAACAGGCCCAGCGCCTCCTCGACCGAGTAAAGGCCGCGCACCGCCGGTGCCTGATGTCCGTCCAGCAGGCTCGCCGGCGCAATGATGTTGCGGCGCGACTGAGCCGCCACTGTCCGGATCGACTGGGCAAGCGGCTGCGCGGGAAGGTCGTAGGTTTGCCGTTCGACCTCCTGCGCGGAAGCGATCGTCGAACTTGCCGCAGCCAGCGCCGTGCTGCTCAGAAAGAGTGCCAATAGCTCGGTCATTCCCCGCATCTGTCTTCCTCCCCATCTGGCATCCTGGCTGGTGCCATTCGGTGCGGAGACGACGCGGGCGGGAATTACCCTACGGCTTTTGCGTGTGCCTAGTGCAGCGAGAGCGATGCGTCGGGCTGGCGGCGAAGATCGAGCTGGAACATTGCCGCCGCTGCTTCGGCGAACCCCGCCGGATCGTCGGCAGTGAAGGCGCCGGTGATGCGCAGGTCGCCGATACGCTCCGAGCCGAGCACCAATTTGGTGTCGTTGCGACGGTTGAAGCGCGCGACGGCCTCGCGCAGCGGCGTCGCATTGAACGACAGCATGGCCTCGCTCCACAAGCTGTCGGCGGGGTCCGCGGCGACCGGCGGCGAAGGCGCCTTGCCATGAGCGTAGATCAAGGCCTGTCCCGGCCGGAGCATGCGCCCCTGCCCGCCACCGTTCACGGCTGCGGAGCCGGCGCGAACCTCAACCGAGCCGCGCAGCAGGACGACGCGGACCAGAGCCGGGCGGAGCTCGACGTCGAAGACAGTTCCGTGCGCGATGACCGTCCCGCCATCGGCACGAACCCGGAAAGGACGCGCGGCGTCATGCGCCACATCGAAGCGCGCGCGTCCCTTGAGGAGTTCGATCACACGCGCGGAGGCGTCGTAAGCAACACGGACCGCGCTGTTGCGATCGAGCGTGACGCGTGAGCCGTCCGCCAGCATGACCGTGCGGATCGCTTCTGCCTGGCTGGCATAGGCGATCGGGGCGGTTGCCGCGTCAGGCCGCGGGCCCGGGCGCAGCAACAGGCTGGTCCCCAGGATCAGCACCAGAAGCGCGGCCACCGCCGCAACGCGCGCAACAGGCGTGCGATGCCAGGCGCGGGCACGCGAGAGATCCCGTCCGCGGCCGATCGCGCTATTGGCGAGGAACAGGGACTGGTCCCACTGGCGCGCGAGCCGGTCATAGGTGTCGCCGTTCAGGGTATCGGCGCGCCAGGCCGCGAATGCGGCCAGTTCGGCTTCGCTCGCGCCTGCCCGCAGCCGCGCGAACCAGTCGGCTGCTTCCTGCCGCGCGCGCGCGGCGGCGCCCTCCGCTTCCGGTCCGCTCATCGCAGTGACGAATGTGCATCGATATAGGCGATGGCACGGCTCATATGCTTCTCGACTGCCTTGATCCCGAGCCCGGTGCGGGCCGCGATCTCGGCATAGCTATAGCCATCGATACGATGCGCCAAGAAAATCTCCCGTGTCCGCGGCTTGAGGCGCAGCAAGACGACCTCGAGCCGGGCGAGCATATCACGCGCTTCGAGCGTGGCGATCTGATCCGCCCCCCTTATGGCAACCTCGTCAACGGGGACATGGAGATGCGTGGCATGGCGCGCCGCGGCCTTGGCCTCGTCCTTCAGCAGATTGATCGCGGTGCGGTGGAGATAGGCGCCCGGGCTTTCGAGCCCTTCGACGGTATCGCGGTCGAGCGCAGCGAGGCGCACAAATGCCTGCTGGGTGAGGTCCTCGGCGTTGTCGCCGGACGTGCGGCGCGCCAGGAAGCGCAGCAATCGCGGCCGGTGTTTCCGGAACAGCGTCTCGAGCGGGCCGGAGACCGGCGGGGCCACGCGATCCTCGGGCGGCAGAGGATCGCCCTCGCCGATCCCGCCGGGCAGTTCATGGACCAGCCTCATGCCCTTGAGCATCTTGCCCCCGTCGATCGACGGGACCGGACTGGAAGCTGAAATCTCGCCATCGTGCCGCTCCGCTGTGTCGAGGCGGAGCCGGCCGAAACCGGGTGTTGAGAACATGCTTAAGACACGCGCCGACGCTTTTAGCCGCAAGCGGCCTGGACATGTGCGGCGGCCACCCGGCGAAGCGCCGTGCGAGACCATGGTTGCTCAAGCGAGGTTCTCACGCCTCGGCGTCGCCGTGCCGGCAACGCGTCGCCGAGAATAGGGCCGCCGCACGATTTGGCAACTCGCTACGCCGGGCGAGGCCGGGTGTTGAGAGCGCGCTTGAGACACGCGCCTTCGCCTTTAGCCGCTCGGCCTGGACATATGCGAAGGCCACCCGGCCGTCGTTCCCACCGCACCCGTCCGGGTCAGGACCGCAGGTAGCGCGAACCGGACAATTTCACGTCGATCCCGACCGAGCTGCGGTCTGGCGGAGACGTCCCGCGGCGGCGAATCCCGGCATGCTCAGAAAAAGGCGCGAATTCCCAGGACCAGACTGGTCGCCTCGGGGCGCTCTCCGTCCGCGCGCGCGAACCGTGCGCTATCGCCAAATTTCCGCGCCCAGGAGACGCCGATATAGGGCGCGAATTCGCGCCGGATCTCGTAGCGAAGACGCAGTCCCAATTCGATATCGGACAGGCCCGAGCCGGTGCGGGTCTCGGGGACATCCTGCGCGGCGAAATTGACCTCGGCGCGCGGCTGCAAAATGAGCCGCTGGGTCATGCGCTGATCGTAATAGCCTTCGAACCGCGCGAGCAGATCCCCCTTGTCCGACAGGAAGAGCGCCCCCTCGACTTCGAACCAATAGGGTGCGAGCCCTTCGAAGCCGATCGTCGCATAGGCGCGTGAGGGCCGGATATCGTAGCGCACACCCGCCTGGATATCGAAATAGGGCGCGATCGCGCGGGAGTAGAGCAGTTGAACCTCGGCCTCTTCGACCGAACGGCCCCATGCGCCCTCGCCCTCGGACTTGACGACGAGCCGGTTGAGATCGCCGCCGACCCAGGCTTCGCCGTCCCAGCGATAGCCGTCGCGTCCCTTTCGAACCTGATATTCGGCAAGGTTGAAGAATATCATCGAGACCGTCGAGCCGCCATGTTCGCGGCGAAGCGCCGCGCGCGCGGCTGCCATCTCCCCGGACGGGAAGATGCGATCCGCCGCGAAATCGCGCGGGGGTACGGGCGGCGGCGCATTCCCCGCAGGCTTGGTCATTTCGCCCGCCGGCATCTGCGACATCTCATGTCCGGCCTGCGGGTCGGCGGCTGCGGTTTCGCCCGGCCTGGGCGTCGCCGGCATGGTGTGCCCGGCATGCGGATCCGTGGGCGCGGCCGGCTTTTGCGGTTGCGCGGCAGGCATGATGTGGCCGGCATGCGGATCCGGTTGCGGTTTTGCCGCCGGAGCCTTTGTCGCCGGAGAGCGGGTAGCCGGCTTGGGCTTGGGCGTAGACTTGGGCTTGGGCTGGGGTTTGGGTTGAGGTTTGGGTTGCGGCTTTGCCGGCATCTTCATGCCCGGCATCGTCGAATGATCCATCTCCTGCGCGACGGCTGCGAAGGGCATGGCGAGCGCGGCCGCGCCAGCGATCAGCCAGCGGGTCATGAAGCGTCTCCCGCGAGCGGTCGGACACTCACCACCTGAAACATGCCCGCGTGCATGTGGTAGAGAAGATGGCAGTGAAAGGCCCAGTCGCCCGGCGCATCGGTGGTGACATCGAAAGTCACCTTGCCGCCGGGCAGCACATTGACCGTGTGCTTGCGCGGCGCATGCTCACCATGGCCTGTGACCAGTTCGAAGAAATGACCGTGAAGATGGATCGGGTGCGCCATCATCGAGTCATTGATGAGGGTCACGCGCACGCGTTCATTGGTCCTGAACGGGATCGGGGCCTTGACCTGGCTGAACTTCACCCCGTCGAACGACCACATGAAGCGTTCCATGTTTCCCGTCAGGTGGAGCTCGAGCGACCGCGATGGCGCACGCGTGTCGGGATTGCGATCGAGCGCGACGAGATCGCGATAGACGAGAACCTTGTGACCGACGCCATCCAGGCCAGGACCGGGCTCGCCCGTCCGGTCCATCGGCATCGGCGCGATCATCTGCACGCCCGGTCCCATGCGAACCTGCGGCGCGTTGGCGGGGTCGCGCATCGACATGCCCGCCATGCCCCCGTCGGGCTTCTTGCCGCCCATCGGCGCTGGCATCGCCTTTGCGGCGGGGGGCTGTTGCGCCATTGCGCCATGATCCATCGCGCCCTGCGCGGGAGAAGCCTGGTCCATCGCGCCGTGATCCATGCCCGCCATGCCGCCCTGCGACATGTCCATGGCGCCATGGTCCATCTCGCCCATGCCCATGTCTTTCATCGAGACGAGCGGGCGTTCGCGCACGGGAGGCACTTCAGCCGTCATGCCAGGGCGCGGCGCGAGCGTCGCCCGCCCCAACCCCGACCGGTCGACGGCCTCGGCGACGAGCGTATAGGCGCGGTCCTCAATCGGCTGGACGACGACGTCATAGGTCTCGGCGACCGCAATCGCGAACTCCTCGACCGCGACGGGGCGAACATTCTGCCCGTCGGCCTGGACCACGCTCATGGTGAGTCCTGGAATGCGGACATTGAAGCTGGTCATGGCTGCGGCGTTGACGAAGCGCAGCCGGACCCGCTCGCCCGGCCGGAACAATGCGGTCCAATTGTCCTGCGGCCCATGGCCATTGATGAGGAAGCTGTAGACCGCGCCGGTGACGTCGGAGATGTCGGTCGGGTCCATTCGCATCCCGCCCCACATCAGCCTTTCCTTCAGCGGCTGGTCCTTGCCGGCAAGCAGGCCCGAAAGCGTTTGCTTCTGAAAATTGAACACGCCCGATTGCTGCTTCAGGCGCCTGAAGATCAGATGCGGATGGAGAAAGCTCCAGTCGGAAAGGACGACCACATATTCACGATCATAGGCGACTGGGTCGGGCGCGGCGGGATCGAGGATGATCGGCCCGTAATGGCCGAGCTGTTCCTGGAGACCCGAATGGCTGTGGTACCAATAGGTGCCATATTGCGCGACCTGAAACTCGTAGAGGAAGGTCTTGCCGGGCTTGATCCCGGGAAAGCTAACACCGGGCACGCCATCCATCTGAAAGGGCAGGATCAGGCCGTGCCAGTGGATTGATGTGTCCTCGTCGAGATTGTTGGTGACCGCCAGCCGGACATTCTGGCCTTCGCGCAGCCGGACGAGGGGCGCAGGCAAGGTGCCGTTGATCGTGACGGCATGGCCCTCGCGGCCGTCGACCCTGTGCCGGCTATGGCCGATCGTGAGCGCAATGTCGGTTCCCGATACCATGGGAAGCCCGGTATTGGGACTTTGCGCCCAGGCCGGCAACATCGCGTTGAGCGCGAAGCCGCCGCCGAGAAGCATTGAGTTGCGCATGACCTGACGCCGGTCGAAAGTCTCCATCTTCGGCCCCTGTTCCAAGGTCCGCGCATGCGCGGTCAGTCCCGCCCCTACTCCCATTACGCGAGCACGCTGTGCTTCACTCGCTGCGCAATCGCTGATGCGGCGATCGGGTACGCCCTGGCGTTCGACCGCGCCGGCGGTCCCGCCCCCTTTTCAGCCACTCGGCAGGGCGCGGTGCTCCGCCAGACAAAGGCGATCAGACCGGTAGAGGGCGAGCGGTTACGCGCGCCGTCGGGTGGCCGGTCAGCCTTCCTCGTCGAGAATTCGCGCGAGTTTCCGGCGAGCGCGGTAGAGCCGCGATTCAACGGCCTTCGCGCTGATCCGGAGCACCGCCGCGGCCTCCGCATAGCTCAGCTCTTCGACGGCGCACAAAAGGAGCGGCTCCTTCATGCCCGCGGGGAGTTTCGCGATCGCTGACCATAATCGCTGCGCTTCCTCGCGCCCCGATATTTCGCGGTGCGCGCCGGGCCCCGGATCCTCGATCATCTCGGCGAGCACGTCGGTCATGGGGAGCGCGAAGGTGAAGAGCTTGCGGACCGCGCGCCGTCGCCCCCAGTCGCGGCATTTGTTGATTGCGATCCTTGCCAGCCACCGGCGGAGCGAGCGCGTGTCCTCAAACCGGTCCAGGGCGCGCCAGGCCGACGCGAAGCATTCCTGGGTGAGGTCGAGCGCCTCGTCGGCGTCGCCGACATGGCCGCGCACCAGCCGGTAGACCGCATCGCGATGCCGCCGCATGATCTCGGCAAAAGCATCCTGCCGCCCGATGCGGCTGAGTCCGACGAGTTCGCCGTCCGTGCAGGCGCTGAGCGCGATTGTCACTTGCCGTCGGCAGTAAGGGCCTTGACGACGACCCGATCGAATTTGACCGCCTGGTCGGGCCGGAGCACCTGCCGCATCGCGAAGATATGCGCGAGCGTCTCCTTCTGGAGTGCCCCCATCGTCCGGTGCGATCGGTCGACCGCGGCCTCGACCAACGGACCATTGCCATGTTCGGTCTCGATGGCGCGTGCGAGCAATGCGTTGTACGCGCGCACCTGGCGCTCAAGCACCCCGCGCTTCACCGCAAACTGTTCCTCGATCCGCGTCAGGCGAGCCTCCTGCGCCGCATCCAGATCGAGTTGGTCATGGAGCAGCATATGAAGCTCGGTTTCCTTCGGACCGGCCGTTGCGAACCAGGCGCGGCCGATGAACGCGCCGATTACGGCGGCGAGGAAGGCGATCGCGAAGATCGCCACAATCCAACGTGGCTTCATTGCGTCAGTCCCGAAGGAGCGTGGAAGGCGCAAGCGGCGCCTCGGCACTGAAGGGCGAGAGGACGCTTACCTCGTCCGTTGAGCCTGTATGATCCGCGCCCCAGCGCGGATCGGCGCCCAGCACACCGATCACGAGCGCCATCGCGATGGCGCCGCTCGAGGTGGTGATCATGCCGCCAACCGACCGGGCGCGAGGCTGCGCCGCGAATTCGGCAAGCCACTCCGCTTCGCGCGCGGCCAGGCGCGGCTCGGTGATTTCGGGGGCGAGCCGCGCGATTTTGTCTTCGATCGTTTCCATGTCCGTTTCCGCTCTTCGATATTTCTACGCAGCCGAAGGCCCCTACCCGCGCGGTACGATCGCGAAGATGGGCATCAAGATTTTTGAGAAGGGGTGCGAGGGTTAGGCGGCGATGGCCCGTTGTTGAGGATATCGGGGGGGACGACAGGCATCCGCATCAAGGTCAGCAGTGACAGCCGCTTTCGGGCGGGAGGCTGACGCGCGCCTGCAGCTCTCCTGGACATCATCCGGGACTGCGGCCGTGCTGCGGACACCCGGGACACATAGTGGAGAGATGCATGCACGTCCCGTTTTCCATTCGCATGACGAACATCGGTCGACCGGCCACGACCGCGATCGCCCTCGTGCTCGCGGCCGGGCCAGCCTGGTCGCAACAGGTGTCGCGCAACGACGAGGGGATCGACGAGATCATCGTCACCGCCGAGAAGCGCGAGGAAAGCCTTCAGAAGGTCCCCGTGTCGATCACCGCGATGACNGGCGAGGCGCTCGCGGCCACGGGCATTTCCAATGTCGAGGATTTGCAGT
>FUFK010051725.1_pt1 | contig 10585 bp, 18 predicted proteins | sample 1021851 | NCBI WGS metagenome assembly FUFK01 (sample SAMEA51879418, study PRJEB19060) | metagenome
CTTACATTTGCATCTAACCTATCTACAGGAGATGTTATAGATTTTATAATGGTGTTTGGTAATTCCTTATCTGCTGGAACACCTACAGATGCTACAGTTACAACAGCTAAATTAGCTGGAGATGCAGTTACCGAAGCTAAGATCGCAGATGGTGCTGTTGAAAGTGAACACTTAAACGCAAATATTATTTCTGGTCAAACAGAGTTAGCTGCTACACCAGCAGACACAGACGAATTTTTAATATCAGATGCTGGAGTTTTAAAAAGATTAGATTACTCACACATAAAATCTTCACCAGCATTAGAATTAATTACTGCTGGAAATTCTGGATCAGATTTTTCTATACAAAATTGTTTTTCATCTGATTATAAAATTTACTATGTTCATTTGTATCATGGTAGACCAGCAGTTGCTAGTACTGGCTCTGGAGTTCACATGAGATTTTTAGGAACAAGTAATACAGAAATTACTGATAGTTATTATTGGTCTTTTAACAGATCTTATGTGCAAAGTGGATCAAATGGTGTTAGTGCACATGTTGGTTGGGGTGGAACATTTTTTGATCTTGCACAAAATGGATCTTCTGCTACTTCACAAAGATCATGGACTGGCTCTTTAGTTTTTTACGATCCTAGCAATAGTACCTATCACACTAATTTTACGTATCAAGGAACTTATTTTGCGTATGGTAATACCGAATTTGAAAGTGTTAGTGGTGGTGGACAAAATATAAATACCAATTATGAAGTAACAACTGGATTAAAATTTTTTCAAGGATCATCTAGTATTTCAGAATTATACTATGCAGTTTATGGATTAAAGGTATCGTAAGGAGATAATATGTCAGACAAAAAATATATAATAAATGTAAATGGTGTTGAAAGAGAAATGACACCAGATGAAAAAAAATTAAAAGACGAATATCTTGCTGATGTTGAAAAAATTAAAAATGAAAGACAAGCAAAATTAGAAAAAGAAAATACAGACAAAGCATCTGGCAAACAAAAAATAAAAAACTTAGGATTAAATGATGACGAAATCCAAGCATTGATGGGAGTATAAATGGCAATAATTAAACCAAATAACAATACAATATCTGCGATAACAGCTCTACCAGCAGCTATTACTACTGGTAAGGTTTTGCAAGTTGTTCAAGGAACTGCAAATTATTCGTTTACAACATCATCTGGTTCTTATGTTGATGTTCAAAGTGCAAGTGGAGTAACTTGGGAGACTGCTATTACACCAAGTGCAGCATCTTCAAAAATTTTAATTCAATTTAATCCTGCTGTTACAATGCAACAAAATGGATCAAGTCAAAATAGAGGAACACTTAAAGTCATGGAAAAAATTGGAAGTGGCTCTTATGGTAATTTGAGCAATAATACTATTGAATTTAAAACTATGACAGGTGGTTATGATTATGCTGGTGATGGTATTCAATTTAGAATGAGAGATTTATGGTGTTTTTTATCTTCACCAAGCACTACTAGCGAATGTAAATACAAAATGCAAGTTTATACATCTGGTGGAGCAACTACATATATCAATGATCCAGGAGAATATGGAACAGTAATTTTAAGTGAGATAGGAGCATAATGTCTGTAAAAATAATAGAAGCTATTTTAGCAATTAATCCAAATGCAGAAGTATCTGTCGGTGGAGAAGATTTTAATAATATTCAATGGCACAATGGAACAACACCTATTCCTAAAGCTGACATAGAAGTTAAAATGAATGAGATGTCTAATGAGCCAGAACAATCTAAATATGCAGAACAAAGAAGAAATGCTTATCCTGAAATAGGAGATCAGTTGGATATGCTATGGCATACAATAGACAAAGATCCACAACTTAAATCTAAGTATTTTGATTTTTACGAAGCTATTAAAGAAGTTAAAGTAAAATATCCTAAGTCATGAGTAACAGAATAGAATCCTTGCGTAAGGATTATGAGTCTAAGATTTTAGAAGCAGATGAAAATATAAAATTACTTCTAACTAATCCTGTCATAATACCTGAGCATACAAATATTAATAAAGAAATAGATGAGCAATTAGAAAAAAAAGAAAAAAATTATTCTAAGTTGCAGCATTTATTAAGTTATCTACCTAAAGAAAAAGATGGCAAATAGTTATAAATTTAAAGGTGTAGCTTTAGCAACTACATCAGAAACAACACTACTTACAGCTGCAAGCACAGAAACAATAATTATAAAATCTATCAGAGTTACTAACAACACTGGTAGTACACCAACTGTTTCTATGGATGTAGCAGATAACAGTGCTAGTGCAGAATTTACAATATTTAATACAAAATCACTTACAGCAAATAACTCAGAGGAATTTATAAGTGTACCTTTAGTTTTAGAAAACTCAGATTCACTTAAAGCAACAGTTAGCTCAACCGATAGTGTTCACATAGGAATAAGTTATTTAATTATTACTTAATGAATATAGTAGAAATACCATTATCTGATTTAGATAATGTATGGAATTTAGTTAAAAAAGATATTGCACAAGCGTTAGCATACTCAGGTAATTATACTGATAGTGATTTTGTTTTAGAACAATTAAAACAAAAGAAATTTCAGCTTTGGGTACTTTGGGATAAGACTAAACAAACAACTATAGACAAATACTATGGTGTTGTAGTTACAGAAATAATCCAAAGAAAATTAAAGCGGTCTTGCAATATATTTATTGTTACAGGCAGACACAGACAAAAATGGCAGCACCTAGTTAAAGAACTAGAAAGCTTTGCTATTAAAAACGAATGTGATTGCATGGAACTTTTTGCTAGACCAGGTTGGGATAAAATAATGAAAAACCATAACTATAAAAGAACTCATGTAGTTCTTGAAAAACAATTAATAAAGGAGAATGAATAATGTCATTTGGCGGTGGAAACTCAGGTGGTGGATCACAAGTACAAAGAGTAGATCCTTATGCACCAGCAGAGCCAGCTCTTAATCAAATTATATCAGAAGCTGGTAACTTATATGGACAAGGTGTAAAAGCAGCTGGGTATGTAGCACCCTCACAGCAAACTATAACTGGTCTTGCTGGACAAGAACTAATGGGTACTGCTGCACAACAACAATTAGCAGATACATTATCAGGTAAATATCTAAATCCTTTTTTATCACCAATGCTACAGGGTGCTGGAGCAGAAGTTGCAAATGTAATTAATACAGAGTTTAGCGGTGCTGGTAGAACGCCAGGCAGTGCAATGAATCAACAACAAATAATTGCTGGTATCACAGATGCAGCTTTACCAATGGCTTTTGAGCAGTACGAAAGAGAACGTCAAAGACAATTAGGTATTGCTAGTGCTACACCAAGCTTAGTACAAACTGGAGCTCAGTTAGAAAATATTGAAAGACAAAGAAACTTAGCACCTTTTGCTGCACTACAACAATATAGTGGTATCGTAAATCCTATAGCAACTGGCTTACCAGTACAAACATCATCAACACAAACACAAGCAAATCCTATAACAACTGCTATGGGTGGTGCATTAATTGGTAGTAAGTTTGGCGGTATAGGAGCTGCTATCGGTGGTGGTCTAGGATTCTTAGGAGGGTTATTATAATGGATAAATTAAAAAAAATAATTTTTGATATTGAAGTTGATATAGATAGAAAAACTTCAAAGTACATCATGTTATTATTAATACTTAGTGTTCTTGGAATAATATTTTAATGAATGATTTAAAAAAATTTGCTGGACTATTGAATGATGAAGCACCAGAAAATCACTTTCTTGCTTATATCACTCCTAGTGAAAGAGATATGTTAGTAGATGCTGGTGGAGTTAAAACTCCTACACCATCTGGTATCTTTGCATATCCCCCTAGTGATTACTATGGAGGAACTCATAGCAATAAAGCACAAAGAACAACTACAAATACTCCAAGCAACAACAACAACAATAACAATAACAATAATGATCCTATTCCATCACAACCACCTGTAACTTTTAACAATAATCAACAAAATCCTAACATTGAATTTGAGGGTGTAAGTTCAGATTTATCTCCTTATGAAACAGGAATGGTTGATGCTGAAGATGAATACTTAGCACCTGACATAGATCATTTTAAAGCTACTCAAAAAGCTATTAAAGAATCTATATCTGGTTTAGGTGATAATTACCAAGCTGATTACAATGATTGGTCTAAAGAAGATCAACAAGCTTACCAAGATGAAATGAATAAATTAAAAGGCACAGAGGGTGTAAATTATTCTTTTTATGCTGGTAATGAGGGAACTACAAATTTAAGTTTTAGAGAAAATTGGAATGACACTTACGCTACTAATCCTGGACTAACACCAGTTTTAAGATTTTTAGTAGCTGCTGGTAGAACTATACAACAAAATGCTACAACCGATTATGGCACAGGCAGATATGGTGGTGCTGGTACTGATGGCAGTAGTATGTATGCTGTTGATGGCGGTGGTTGGTTAGGTAGAGTTTTTAACGCTGATGGTAGTATTAATGAAAATATATCTGAAAGCGAAGCAGAGTCTATCTACAATGAAGTGCAAAACCAATTACCTTTTATGATTGGTGGTACACAACCAAAAGACTCAATGGTCAATCAATACTTTGCAAACACTTCTAACAATCTTGGTATTTCAAATAATTTTATGGCTAGCTACGATAAAGCAAAAGCTGACTTAGCTAAAACATTAAACATGACAACTAATGCAAGTCAGTTTGGCTACAATGCTAATATGTCAGCAAGCAATATCTATTACAACTATCTTAAAGAACAAGGACTATTATAATGGCAGACTCACCTTTTAAAGGCTTACTATACTCACCAGAAGTATTAGGTGGTATTGGTTTATTAACTGCTGGACTATCAGGTCAAAATCCTGGTGCAGCTCTACCAATGCTTACACAAGGCATGAAAACAGCTGCAATGTTTAATGCTATGGAAAAGGAAGAAGAAAAAAAGAAATTAATTAAAGAATATGAGTCACAAGTACCAGAAGATCAAAAGGCATTATTTAAAGCTTTTCCTTTAGAGTGGTTGAAAAAAAATAAATTCACAACACAAAAACCAAACTTAAAAGAAGTTTTCGATCCAGAATTAAATGATGGTAAGGGTGGATTTAGATATGAAAAAGCAAGTGTCATTGCAAGTGATCCAGAAAAATTTCAAAGCAAACCAGTTAAAACAATAAAGCCTGATGTAATTACAATGTTATCTCCAGATGGTAAAGATAGAGTAAGTTTAAATTTATCTAATCCAAACGATATTACTAAATTAGAAAATTTACTAAAACAAAACTACACAGAGTTTGAACAAAAAGTTACAGCTTCTGATACAAGTGGTTTAACTAATACAACAAAAAATAAAATTGAAAAAGATATTAGAAGTAATGAAGTTTTACTTGGTCAGTTAGAAGCTACTGAAATAATGTTTGAGGATGAGTTTTTAACTATTGGTGGAAAAGCAAGATACATTAAAGTTAAAGCACTTGATAAAGCTGGTATGCAGTTAAGTAAAGAAGATGCTGCATATTTAAGAAGATATAGTACATGGGAACAAGGTAACTTGCAATATTTCAACCAATACAGAAAAGAAATTACTGGTGTAGCTGCTGGTGAAAAAGAAATCGCATGGTTAGAAGCTTCTATACCTAGTGGTAAAGATACTCCATCTGCTTATAGAGCTAAGATGAAAAATCAAATTAGAATTCAAAAAGAATTAATTGAAAAAGCTAAACAATACAAAGCTGATGGTGGTAAAGTTTTTGAATTTAACGACAAAGGTGAAAAAGTTTATTCTGAGGGATTTGGTAAATATTTAAAAAATAAAATTAAGCCAAGTGGTGAATATTTAGATGAGATGTTTAAATCATATAAATTTGATTATCAATACTCACCAGAAAAAGCAATTGAACTTATGAACATACAATTCCCTAATCAAAATTGGGAAGAAATATTAGAAATGTATATTAAAGGTAAAACTAAAAAAGGATTATAATGTCAAATTTTTTATCTAATTATTATAAGACTATTGAAGTTGAAAAAGAAGCAGAGAAACTTTTACCATCAGATCAAAAAAACATTAATACTGAATTAGTAGAAAACCAAGATTTATCTACTATGGAACAAGCTGTAGATCCTTTATTAAGTTTTTCTAATAAATTTGTTGGCAGTGCAGTACAAATAATAGATTTACCTTTTATGCTTTTAGATGCTGTTGATACTGGTAAAGATTTTGTATTTAAAAAAATAGCTACTGCATCAGGTATGTCAGAAGCTGACCAAAATGAAATTATAGAAAAAAGTAAATTACCAGTAGATGTTACTGAGTTTAGACCAGGTAAATATATTAACGATAATTTTTTAGGTGATGCTGCTAACTACGAAGCTAAAACAAATGTTGGTGCATTTACTGGTGCAATGGGTGAATATATGCCATTTGGATTACTTGCTAAAACACCAAAAGCTAAAACAGTTTTAATGGGTACTGGTGGTGCAAGTGGTTTGATAGATGAAACTGCTACACAAACTTTGCAAAGTGAGGGTATGGGTACTGGTGTTGGTGTTGCTAGTAATGTTATTTTAGATGTGCTTGCACTAAGAAAAGGTAATTTAGCTGGTGTAATTGAAAATGTTATACCAGATCAAAAGACAATAAATAACGCAAAAAAAATACAAAAAGATGCTAGAAAATATGGTCTTAATATTACTACTGGTGAGGCAACAGAATCTGCATCTATATTAAAATTAGAGGGTTCTACTAATGCAAACATTATCGGTAATAAAGTATTAGACTCACATTGGAAAAACAGACCACAAGAATTAAAAAATTATATTACCAACTGGGGTAAAGCTAATGGCTTACTGCCTGACTTAGGTTTAATTACAAGCAGCAGTATTAACGAACANATNAAAAAAGTTGCTTTACAATTAGATCAACAAAGATCAAAAATGTGGCTTAAATCTGGTGGTGAAAANTTTAATAAAAGTTTCTTTGACNCANAATCTGTAGATAATGTAAAAATAGCATTATTAGAAGTTGCTGAAAAAGCACCTGATGATATTGCAAAATATTTAACAAGACAAGCTAACGCTATTGGAAAATCAAATGGTAAAGGCTCTGTGATAAATAAAATTTACCAAGATATAAGAGATGGTGGTATTCAATCAGCTAAAAACGAAAATTTTACTTCTGCTAAAAGTTATGAAGAAGCTAAAAATGTTTTAAAAGAATTATTAAAAACTAATAAAGATTGGGTAAAAGCTAATAATAAATACAAAGTATTTTCTGAAACTTTTGAAAAACCTTTAAGTAAAGGATCTGTAACAGAGTTGTTTAATGATCTTAAAAAAGGTAAGTGGATTGAAAGTGCTAAGACAAATGCAAATATTTATAAATATATTACATCACCAAATGTAAGATCAACAGATATACAAAAGTTAGCTACAGCTGTAAATAAAAGTGGTGTTAAGGGAGCTTGGGAAAATATAGCAAGTGATTTCTTTAACAATGCTTTTAACAAAGCTGCTATAGATAATATGAATAGAGGTCTAAATACTGGTACTAATTTTTATAATGCAATATTAAAAACACCTAGAAACAAAGAAAACTTTACTGAGGTAATGTATCAGTTAGCATTAACACAAAATAAAAATGTTAGAAAATCTGATGTTCAAAAGGCAGTAACTTCTTTTGCTAATGTTTTAAAAGCTAGTGGAGCTGGTGGTAAAGTAGGTTCTACAACTGCTACAAACATAGGTGCTAAAGAACAATTAAGTAAAACACCTTTAGATGTAATAGAGGGTATTGGATTTACTGGTATTAAAAAATGGTTTAGCGAAAGAGCATATAGTAAATCATCAACAGAAATTGCAGAAGCTCTTGTTAGTAAAGAGGGTATTGATGCTTTTATAGATTTAGCTCAAAATTGGAAAAATAAAAACAAAGCTGTTACTTTAATAAGAACTGTAACTATTGGCACAGATGAGTTGGAATAATGGCTACACAATCACAGAAAAATGCTAATGAGATAATTAAGCTACAAGGTGAGATTAAATTAATTCACAACAAGATAAGTACGATTAAAGACAATCACTTAGTTCACTTAGAGAAAAAGGTAGATAATGTTTATAGGTTTCTATGGGTGATAGCCACAATAAGTCTAAGTTCACTGTTAAACTTCCTAAGCAACATACTAAGCTAACAACAAATATTAAAGGCACAATTGGTGAATACCAAGAGATAGCAAACCTAACTAAAAAAGGTTATTGGGTTGCAAAGGCTTGTGATCCACAGTGTCCATTTGATTTAGTTGCAGTAAGTCAAACAGGACAAGTTACTTTGCTTGACATAAAAACAAACACTTATCGTAAGCACAAAAAATCGTACCGCAGAAAAATTTGGCGTACACCTACTGCTAAGCAAAAGAAACTAGGTATTAAAATTGTAATGGTAGATCATGGTAACGAAATATGAAAAATTTAAAGCTATCTGAGAACACAGGAATCCAGCTCCCAGCAAANAATNTNNTNNNNATCGTAGCTGGTGCANTTNTNGCAACAGTNAGTTTNTTTGANNTNGAAAATCGTATTGGTAGTTTNGAAACTAGCAGAGAATTATTTCAAGCTGATNTACTTAAAAAGTCAGANCANTTACCAACCGATCAAGAACAATTTATGTTGCTAGAACANATAGCATCACAAGTAGAAAATATTCAAAAAGAAATGGAAACAATGAGAAACAATAACGTAAATATAAATTACGCTATGAAAGATATAGAAAAAATTAAAGAAAGCTTAGAACAAGTAAAAGACAAAGTTAGAGCTAATGGGAGTCATTAATGGAACAAGTTGTTATAGCTTTACTTTTATTGGTTAATAATGAAATTACTGAGGCAAGATTGCAACCTGATTTAAGTTCATGTCTTAAAGGGAAACGCCAGGCTAGCAGAAATANATCAANCANTATTGAGTATAGATGTATAAAAACAAAAGCAGAATTAGAAAAAAACATAGATGGTTCNTACTCTATTAAAAAANTNATTNTAGAGTAATGCGTAAANNAAACAANAAACGTAACCCTGTTGCTAGNCAACTAAAACANTTTTCCAAAAAAATTATTAANAGCAAAAAGTTATACGATAGAAAGAAATTACAAAATGATAGATAGAATTTTATACACATTTTTTGGTTGGTTAGATACATTTTCAGAACATTTAGACAAAGTATTTTTTCCAAAACCAAAAAGAAAAAAAAAGAAATGCAAAGATTGTAAATGTGATTGCCATTGCAAAGACGACTTACACATAAACAAATTTGACCAGGAGCTATGTAACTGTGAGGGTTGTCAGTGTTAGGAGAACAATATGAAAATATTAGAAAAAATAATCTTAGCAATAGAGTGCTTTTGCAGAAAAGTTTATTCAAAGGTTTGGTATTATAGGATTGTATTCACAACAAATCTAACAAGGAAAACTAATGTACGAAGAAGTAAAAGAAGAAATAAAACTTTGTGAGGGTTATGTAAATAAGATTTACAAATGCTCAGAGGGTTTTGATACTATATTTTATGGTCATAAGATTACACCTGATGATGAATATGAACATGGTATTGAATACACTAAACAAGAGGGTGAGCTTGTATTTGAAAGAGATTTCCAAAGAACACTAGAAGCTGCCGAAAGACTTATTGGTGATAGANCAATTAATAATACAGCTAAAGAAGTTATTATTAACATGGTGTACCAAATAGGTGAGGGTGGTGTATCTAAATTTAAGAATATGTGGAAAGCACTAGACACTGAANATTATGGTGAAGCTAGTTTTCAAATGCTTGACAGTTTATGGGCAAAACAAACTCCAGCTAGAGCCGGTAAGCTTGCTGGTAAAATGAGAGCAGCAAAGGAGGCATAATGTGGTTAAGTGCAGTTAAGTTAGCGTTAAACGCTGGTACTCATATCTATAAAAAGAAACAAGAAACTAAAATGCTAATGGCAGATGCTCAGGCTAATCATGCTGCTAAGATGGCTCAAGGACAACTTGAATACTCAGGCAAACTTTTAGAAGCCAGGCAAAACGATTATAAGGATGAGGTGGTACTTGCCATACTCACTTTGCCAATCCTGGTTTTAGCTTATGGTGTTTGGTTTGGTGATGAATCTTCTATGGATAAGATTAATTTATTTTTTGAACATTTTAACAATTTTCCTCAATGGTTCGTCAATCTTTGGATTCTTGTAGTGGCTTCAATTTATGGAATAAAAGGAACTCAAATATTCCAAAACAGAGGTGTAGGCAAAAAATAATAAATGTCTGATAACTTAGATTTGATTAACGAATATAAAGATCAAGTTCGTATCTTAAAGCAAGAAGTAGCTGAGTTACAAGATGCTGGCAAGTCTAAGGACTCTGCTAATAAAAGATGCTTACAAAAATTAGAACATTCACAACAAGACTTAGATCAAGCTAATAAAAAAATTACAGAATTAGAAGATCAGATCAAACAAATAAATATGAAAGATGATTGATGAACTATGTATTACATCTAATTATGTGTTCTGGTGTAAGCTTAACTTGCTTACCTC
>FUFK010037560.1_pt1 | contig 10584 bp, 22 predicted proteins | sample 1021851 | NCBI WGS metagenome assembly FUFK01 (sample SAMEA51879418, study PRJEB19060) | metagenome
CAACTAGGGTATTTCTGGAGACCAGAGGAGGTCTCACTACAGAAAGATAGAAGTGACTATCAGACACTTCGTCCAGAACAGAAGCATATTTTCACCAGTAACTTAAAGTATCAGGTGATGTTAGATTCTGTTCAAGGAAGAGGCCCCGGTATGGCATTTGCACCATATTGTTCTCTTCCAGAACTTGAGGGATGTATGAAAGTATGGGAGTTTATGGAGATGATCCATAGTCGCTCTTACACATACATTATAAAGAATGTGTACTCAGATCCTGCAGAGGTATTTGATACTATCCTTAGTGATAATCGAATACTTGAGAGAGCACAAAGTGTTACTCAGGCATATGATGACTTCATCAACTCAGCACATGAATACGATCAAAGTAACATGTGGAAAGAGGGATGGAGGGGATCTTACTTATCAGATTCAACAATCTATGAACTCAAAAGAAAACTCTTCCGAGCAGTTGCGAACGTCAACATTTTGGAAGGAATTAGGTTCTATGTCTCCTTCGCATGCTCGTTCGCTTTTGGTGAACTTAAGCTCATGGAAGGATCGGCAAAAATCGTTTCTCTTATCGCCAGAGACGAAAACCAACATTTAGTCATCACACAACAAATCCTCAACAAATGGAGGAATGGAGATGACCCAGACATGAAGAAAATTTTCAAAGAGGAGGAGCCATGGTTCTATAAAACTTTTGAAAATGCTGTTAATCAAGAAAAATTGTGGTCAGAGTATTTGTTTAAGAACGGATCAATGATAGGTCTTAACGAAAAACTCCTTCAACAGTATGTTGAATGGATTGCAAACAAAAGAATGAAAGCAGTCGGTCTTAAACCCGTGTATGATATTGCTCAAAGAGCAAACCCACTACCTTGGACACAGCATTGGATCTCATCAAAAGGATTACAAGTCGCACCACAAGAAACGGAGGTAGAAAGTTATGTCGTTGGGGGAATTAAACAGGATGTCAAGAAAGATACATTCTCAGGTTTCAAATTATGATGAAGTTGCTGATTGCATCGAAGCATATCTAGATTGCTCGAAACATAGTCAACAACTCTTTGGAGACATAGACCCGTATGATTGGTTAGAGAATCAGGGAGTATAACAAGAAGAGGGTTCACACCCTCTTTTTTATTGACTACATAGAGTTGTGTGATATAATAAAATGACTAAAGAAGTTGATTATGAAAACCCTTGGATATATGAAGGTCGTCCTTTTACCTCTGATGATATCGGGGACTATTATGGGTTCGTCTATCGCATCACCAACACCACCACTCAGAAATCCTACATCGGAAGAAAGTACTTCGTGCAGAAGAGAAAACCCAGAGGGGCAAAGCGCAGAGTCACCTCAGAGTCAGACTGGAAGAGATATTATGGAAGTTCTGACGAACTTAAACGAGACATTAAAGAGAATGGTAGANATAATTTCAGAAGAGAAATCATNTCCCTCCANACAACCCTTGGAAAAGTAAACTATGAGGAGACNAGACANNTNTTTCTTCACAANGTATTAACAGAAGCACTTGACGACGGNACACCAAAGTANTATAATAGCAACATATTAGGACGCTATATGCGTAAAGATTATGGTAACTTTGAAACAAACACTTCTCAGCACTCGTGAATGGTCAATCTTTCGTATCAAGGATGTGAAACCAGTTGCTGATAAGAATGCTATATACAAAGAGTTTGAGGAATGGATAGAGATGGACGATTTAGATCACGATATCTATTCACTCGCATATATCGGTGAGGATAGTGAGTATGACATATAAGTACTCACCCCATCAGATGTTACTTCGACAAGAGGCACTTAAGATTCTTTTAGGTCAGTTTGGTGCTAAAAATAACGAAAAAGGTTTGCCTAAATATCAAAGTCACATCATATATGAATGTGCCGAACAGTGGGTTGCAGCAGGTAATTTAAACTGTGATGGCATTATTAAACATTTTCTGAGTATATACGGAGGTTACAATGCAGAAAATTATTAACGGGATTGCTATATTCTCAGGTGCAGTTGCACTTGGTGTAGTTGGTCTTGGTGGATATGTATTCATTCGCAAGGATGCAATCATTGAAGATGTAAAGAGTAAGATTATGGAATCTGTCTTACCCGGTGGACTAGGTACAGGAGCACTTGGTGGATTAGATATACCTTCTCTTGGAGCACCAACACCATCTGAAGAAGCAGAACCCACAGCACCTCAATTACCTTTAGGTTTCTAGAAAAACAAATCTTCTAAATAGGGCTGCATGACCCAAGCATTAAAATGGCAGAAGCAGTTAAAAAAGAAGAACCAAAAAAAGGCCCTATAGGTAAACTCAAAGAGTTATCTGAGGATAAAGAAGAACAGATGGCGATCCTAAGTACCTTTGTAAGACTTGGGATCTTGATCTGGGCCGGTGGAATTTTAACTTTAAACTACGTTACGTTTCCCGGAATGACAGAACAGGACAAGATTGATCCAACCTTTATAGCTTCTGTATTCACAGGAGTTTTGGCCACATTTGGTGTTGAAGCCGGTAAGAATAAAAATAAGGCAGCAGCAGGTGGTAGTGCNAACATATCNAANAANGATATGGAGATGCTCATAGAGAAAGCAACTCANGCAGCACCCGCACAGACAATCAGAATTGAACAAGCACCAATGGTCTTGACTCCTAGTGCTACACCGAAGAAAGGATAATGGATAAGCAAGTGAAATGGGGAAAGTGGTTCGCTCTTAGTTTGGGTGGACTTATTGGTTTNTCTCACATNGGTATGATTGGGTCATTATCGAATCGTGAGAGCAAACTACCTAGTATTAATTTACCAGTAGGCCCATATACATCATATAAAGCAGATGTAAGTCATAATGGATATTACATAGAATATAAAGCAAACGATCCAAAGGTTCTTCGTGTGGAAAGGGATAGTAACACGAAGGGTGGCTTTCTTGGATTGGCTAACAACAAAGTTAAAACGATTGAACAGTACACGATGGACGGTGCAGTTCACACAAAACCAAATAGTACATCAACAACTATCGCAGACGGAAAGTCCGAAGCATGCATCAAAGCAATCGGAAGTGCAGAAGGAACAGGAAGACTCGTGGGTTCCAGTATTGGTGCTAGTGCTGCTCCTGCTCTCTCTAATATTCCCTTTGTTGGTTGGGTTGCTGCTGGTTGGGTAACAATGTTTGGTGGTAATCAGGGTGCAGATATNGGNGGTCAGATGGCAGANGANTTAANTAAANATTGTTAATGAAACTAATTGATGGGTGCCANTCTTTAAAACTTGAGTGTGCACTCAGAGATTTAGGNTTNGTAGATATCGGTTGGAAGTGTGTTGCTCATGCCGGTATCTTTTTTGTGCAACCAGTTGGNATACCTGATGATCCAGAAGGAGATCTTCTCGGATTTCATATCACAGTTCCGTATGCAAAAGACTACAAAAAGATTAAAATGTTACAATCCGCACGTAAAGCACTTGACTTTGCACAAGGAATTGACTAGATATAGAGTAGTAATAAATTTATAAATGATCTTTCTATCAAATCCACAAGTATGGACATTATCAGGTACATGGTCTGATAGAGCATTGAGTGCANCNGGTCTNACTAATATGGAATTAGTAATGACACTCAATACAATCTTACTACCAGTAATTTTTGGTGTTGGTATATTTGCTTTGTCTACAAGAAAAAGAAAGAGAGTTTAAGCAATCATAAGCATTGCTTTTTTTAACTCTCTAGAGTGATTTAATTCGTCTTGTGCAATCTCAGCGATCTTTTTATCTTCGGGATGATATGCACTGTATTTTGTGTATGTCTCAAAAGCATGCTTTTCAATCTTCATGTTGATATCATAAGCGTTAGTAGGATCAAGAAGATAATACCCAACCATGATCCAATAATAAACCAAAACAAGATGCTTGGCAAAGAAACGGTCGATCCAATATTTATTGCCTTCCCTGAGTTCCATTTCTTCCAGATGTTCTGTTTCATTTAATGCCTGATAGAAGTGTTCTTTCATCAAGTATATATGATCTTCGCCTCGAAGGCCAAGAGATTCACGAAAATGTAACACACTGATAAATGAGAAGTAAGGTGCTCTTGCAATTACTTCTAATACCCAAAACCTTTGAAAGTCTCTACCTCTGTAGAGAAAATCTAAGATGTATATGGTTACATCTAAAACCCATGTGTTAAATTTTTTCATACCCAAGCGTAATTAATTGATGTGTAAACTGCAATGCAGATGAATCCAAACAGAATAGTTGTTGATTTAATTGGTAAATTTTTCATCATTCCTCCTTTTTAATTGAATCCAAAGAAAAAGGATGTTCGTGTAGATACGGAACATCCTCTCTTGCGTGTCTTACTGCTTCAAATGCGTCATCCGCATATTCGCCTATTTCAAAATGTTTGTTTTGTTGGTCGTGCCAACCGAGTGTGTAGTGGGACATGATAGTTTCAACTCCAGTACGTTATTATTTATAATAACACACTAGGTATAATTACGCAGTGACATGTCGGTTTCCACACATTAATATATACAATATGACACATAGATTCAAAGAAATATTACCAGTGTATCGAAAGAAAAACTGGTACAAATTAAAATTATGGCAACTCAAACGGTTACTTGGTCGATTGTTATAATGATCGCAATACTATTGATTTCTGTTAGTATTGTGATATACTACATAATGAGATACGATCATTACTTTCCAAATGACTAAAAAGAAAGAAGAACGTGAGTATGCGAAGAGCCGTGAAGAATACTTTCGTGAATTTCACAGAGTGATCGCACCAGTTGTTGTTCTTAAAGTTGATGGTAAAGATGATTAAATATTTGGCAATACCACTGATATTAGTTGGATGCACAGCACCAGTTACTGATCCACCTGCTCATGCATGTAGTCCTCGTTTGGATGGTAAACCAACACATTGTCCAGATACACTTGGAGAAATTAAGTTGCCGAGAACTGAAGTAAAAGGTGAAGTAGACATATACGACCCATATCACTGGAATACACTACATGGAGTTTATGTTGATAATCTAAGAAAAAGTAGAATTGAGCAAACAGCAACAAAACCTTCTGATGCTATAAATAGTGCACTTGCTGAATACAATTATGGGAGTAATGACACCACCGAGCAGGAAGAGCTGCTACAACTTCAGAGTCACGGAGATTAATCGTGTTGTTGACGGGGATACTATTGATGTCACCATTGATCTTGGGTTTGATCTATACAAGAAAGAAAGAGTTAGAGTTGCAGGAGTTGATACACCAGAGAAGAGAACAAGAAACCTTGAAGAGAAGGCATTGGGATTAGATGCCACTCAATGGTTAAAAGAAAAATTGGAGGGAGCAATTGATGGAGATGATGAACTCACTATACGAACTGAACTTAAAGGTGGGGTTGGTAAGTATGGTAGGCTGCTTGGTTGGTTATATGTGGGTGATGAACAAGTATCGCTCAATGAACAAATGATCACCGAAGGATATGCATGGGATTATGATGGTGGTACGAAGAAAAAAGACTTTGAAGAACTTCGTGAAATACGAAGATCTTTTGGTACACTAGACGAGGGTTAATTATGTTTGCAGTTGTTGGAGATCTTGCTAACGCATACAATACTATTGAATGGAAAGATGCTGTTCCATTTCTTGCTATTATTATTGGACTCTATTGGGTCAAGGTAAAAATTGACACAAGAGTAGGTCTTGGTAAAAAGAAATCAAGAGAGTTGAAAAAAATTATTAAAGAAGCGATTGAAGAAACAAAATGAAACTCTTTATTAAAATAGGTGTTGGGGTATCTCTAGCACTTAATGCTTTTGTATTTACTGTTGCGATGTATGGATTGTATACTCGTGAATCAAGAATTGAAGAAAATCGAAAGTGGTTGACAGAGGAAATCAAACAGGAGGTTCATCAAAGTGTCATCTTAATGATGCCACCCACGACAGGTAAAGTAAATGTCGGAAATAAATGAGATTAACATACCAAATATTGTAATTCCAAAGTTTGGAACGAATGATGTTTGGTTGAATGGTGTTCCCTTCATTCCTAATAATGATCCACCCGTAACAACTCAGATTGGTTTTCCAATAGTGGAGATGCCCGGATGTGTGAAGATGCATCAGGACAATAAAGATCATGTAACAAGACTACCTTTTGATCATGATCTTGTAAATCAAGATGAGAAGGGATCTACAACTCTGTGTCCTCATGGTGAGTATCCGTCTTATGATGCAATGGACTATACACCAGAGCAATTGATAATTCAAAGAGAAACTCCCCCACCACCTGTATCTCCTCCACCAGAAATAGAACCACCAGAGATTCCTGATACTGGTGATTTAGGAAAGAAAGAAGAAGTTCCATGTCCCGGCCCCGGTAACTTAAGAGTCGGTGATGTTACACAATCAGGTGATGAAAGGGTTGTAGGTCATAAACTTAGTGATGATGGTAAGGTCTGTGAAACATTATATGAACCTACTACAGCTATTGAAAAATTTATACCATCTACCAATCAAGCAACAAACGCACTCGCCATCGCAGTTATTGCTACAGCAGGGGCTACAGCGACACCTATTATTCTTAGGATAGTTAAACCGATACTTACAAAGATATGGAAAACAATGCAGAAAAAATTAGGTAAGAAAGTTGAACCTCCTACCCGTTTGGAAAATATGACTAATGAGTATCGTCAGAAGAAAGGTCTTCCTCCAATTAAGAAGAAGAATTAATTATTACCGATTGATATTTCCTTAAGAGTGCTTGCATCACCGGTTGGTAATGTAGTTGGTAATGGTTTATGTTCGATTTCATGAGTGTGTTCTGCTACAACTCCGGGTGGATTGACTAATACCACATCAGCACATACAGCATAGTAAGGTGACTTTGGATGGAACATAATGCCAGCTTTCATCAATTCACCACAGTTTTTCAAACGAGCTATCTCAAAGTCTAATCTTTTATTTGCATTTGCTTGTTGCATTAATGCAATGTTCGCTGCTGCTGCATCTTTACATTGTTGTTGTAAGTCTTTATCTAATGGTTTCGACCAAGTAGCAGAGATACCGAGTGATACTGTGCTACTATCTTTTTGTCCAGTACGAACTGGTTTATAATATAAAATTTGGCCGGGATTATCTGGCACATCGTCATTATCTGCGTCTACATTGTTGTACACGGGATCCATCCAATAATCCTCATACGGCCTCTTTATGGCAATATTTCCGGTAAGGAACGGAGTAACGTTCATGGTAGGGCCTTGACACTGTATCCCGTTACCATAAGTGTTTGTAATATATGGGCCTTGTAATACTTGTATAGCTTGATTGGTCACTGAGCCTGAAGAGTTGGCTACAGGGTTTGCAGTCGCAGAAACACCACCAATGTCACTCGCAAACGAAGGTGTTGCTGTTCCAAATGTGAGACACAACGATATCAGTTTGAGAACGTGCTTGTTGTGTTTGTTACGCTTTGGATAGTTGTTGTCCTCTGTATTATTGTGTGATTTGAGAGGCCAGGCCCGGAATAACTTTCTGTGAATTGAAAGGGATCTCCCGGTGTTGTGATCGTGAAGTTTGGTTTGCTTTGTAAATCCAAATTCGTCCATGTTGAAGTCACTCCATTTAATGTATTACTATTTCCTGTTGAATTAGGTGCGGAAATAGTATCGCCATCATGAGAAATATTTGTCCCTGTTATGACATACTGATAGCCAGTGTCATAATTCATACTATTTATGGTCTCAGATACAGTGGATGTCGTTTCCGTATTTGAGGTCATTGAGCCCTGTGTAAAATTAGGCACCACAGGAACAGCAAGTGCAGTCCTCACATTCGCAAGGACAAACGCACCCACAGTCAGGACAAGTATCTTTTTCATCTTTCATCAGTCTATTGTGAGCTCGTTGACAAATTGTCCAGTAGCCACAGTACCACTTCCACCCGCTGTTAGTGTCATAGCTCCAGAGGTTAAGATTGTACCAGCTAGATCACCTGCTGAGCCTGAACCAGTTGATGTAATATCACTGTAATTTGCTACAGCACCTGTTGTGGGAGCAGATTGTGATATCGCATCACCTTGAGTGAATGACTGGCTAAAGCTGAACGCTGAGCCTGCTGTTTTCTGAGTTGCTTCGATTGAAGGAATCGCACCAACACCTGATGATACTGTTAATGAACCGATACCATCTGATACCGCACTACCACCTGCTGGTGTGTATGTTGTATCAATACCTGAACCTGATACAGAGTATGTTGTACCGATTCTCTCAACTTGAGTTGCTGCTGCAGCTACACTTAACTGTACGCTTGAACTCAATTTATTTGTTATAGTCGCCATCGCAGGTGAACTAAAACCCGCGAGCAATAATAAGGGTATAAACTTTTTCATTACTTTTTGTTACATATACCTATTTGCTATTTAGCATTTGCATATTTAAAAAACCATGTTATAATGAAGAGGTATATATACTAAGTCGAATTTATTGAACATGACTGATTCACAAACCCATTTAAAATCAGCAATTGAGCAGAGAGATGCGATTGTAAAAGAAATACAAGAACTAAACGCTCAAGTTGCAAACAAGAGAGAACTTGGACTTAAAGTTCAAGGCATCATCGAATACCTTGAGCAAACTGGTGTTAAACTTCCAGAGGAAGAAGCACCCGCTGCTGAAGCAGAAGCACCTGCAGAGGAAGCACCTGCTGAAGTTGCAGAGTAAAAATACTACATTATAATATGAAACTTTTTTTGGATACCGCAGATGTTGAAAGCATCGCAGACAGTTTTGAAACTGGACTAATTGATGGGGTGACAACGAATCCCACTCTAATGATGAAGAGTGGGAGAAACCCAGATGATGTATATCAAGAACTCATCAATCTTGGTGTGCCTGATGTGAGTATGGAAGTGGTTGGCGATTCCCATGAGATGATTCAAGAGGGATTACGTTTAGCAGAAAAGTTTAAATATCAAGCAACGATCAAAGTTCCATGCACACCCGATGGTTTAATCGCGTGTCGGGAACTTTCTCGTAATTGTATCAAAGTCAATGTCACTTTGATCTTCTCACCATCGCAAGCAATACTTGCAGCAAAGGCAGGAGCGACTTATGTTTCACCTTTTGTAGGTCGAGTTGATGACAATTCTTTTGGTGGTCTATGTCTTATTAAAGATATTGCAAACATCTATGAAAAACAGAATTGGAAGATGACAGAAATACTTGCAGCATCGATTCGTGATGTAAGATCTGTTGGTCGTGCATTTGAGTATGGTGCGAATATTTGTACACTACCACCCGTTGTCTTTAGAAAAATGTATAAGCATATACTAACTGACAAGGGTATTGAACTCTTTGAGAATGACTGGAAATCCGTACAATTATCAGAGGCTTGACACAATCCCAAAGAAAGTGTATACTAAATAACATTACATAGAACAACGGGATCGAAAGATCGTGCCCCTGCGTAGAATGTAAAACACTCTTGTCGTGAGTGTTTCCATCCGCAGGTTTTTTATTGCTTGCGAGATAAACAAAAACAAAATGTCTATTAAGTCTAAAATTGCAGCAGTAGCTGCCTCTCCATTCCTATTCGCTGGTGCTGCATTTGCAGGCCCATACGTCAATTTGGAAGCAACTGGATCATATCCTGATGGTGCATACACATCTGGTGGTCTAGAAGCAGTTGTAGGTTATGAAGGAGAAACAGCAAACGGAATCGGTTGGTACGTATCTGGTGGCCCAACAGTCACTCATACAGAAACAACTGATGAGTTTGGAGATGTAGAATTCATTGGATACCTTGGTGGTTCTTATGATAAGTTCTACGGAGAAATCTCTGGAGTAACAGCAGAAGATGACGTTAACTGGGCTGCTAAAGCTGGTGTTAAGTTCACTTTCTAAGTTGAAGTAACAACCTTATACAAGACTCCTTCGGGAGTCTTTTTTTATGTAACGAAATAAAAACACTAAGGTTAAATGTAGTTAAAGATACAGTTAAGGTGCTCTATATAATTTGGTTTATTCTCAAAAACTAATGAAAGCATTCGCAGTTGCCCTGCTCGGTCTATTTGTACTGACCCCTGTAGCAGAAGCAAGAACAAGATTGAGTGGTGCAGGTGCATCATTTCCATCTAAAATCTATAGTCGTTGGTTTTACGACTTAGCAAAGGAGAAAGGGCCTAGAGTTAACTATCAAGCAGTTGGTTCTGGTTCTGGAAGAAAAGCATTCATAGATGAAACCGTAAACTTCGGTGCGTCTGATGATCCTATGAAACAAAAGGACATAGACAAAGTAACAAGAGGATTAGTTCAGATACCTATGACAGGTGGAACTATCGCATTTGGATATAACAATCCTGACTGTGACCTTAAGTTAACTCAACAACAGGCAGTTGAAGTTGCGATGGGTATTATAGACAACTGGAAAGAACTTGGATGTGATGATCAGAAGTTAACTTGGGCACATCGTTCAGATGGTTCTGGAACAACTAAGGCATTTACAAATAGTATGCAAGCATTTTCAGAAACTTGGACATTAGGTACAGGTAAGTCAGTTGCTTG
>FUFK010045758.1_pt1 | contig 10582 bp, 13 predicted proteins | sample 1021851 | NCBI WGS metagenome assembly FUFK01 (sample SAMEA51879418, study PRJEB19060) | metagenome
TCTACAAATATTCTCAGCCCTAAATCGGTAGGCAGCCGCCCAGATGATGTATGCGGCGAGAAAAGAAGGCCCATTTCTTCTAATGCAGCCATAACACTTCTTATTGAAGCAGAGGATAAGTTGGCCCCCATCAACTTTGAGATAGTTTGTGACCCTATTGGTTCTCCAGAAATTAAAAATGAGTCAACGATATGCTGAAAAACAGTTCTAGATCTCTCATCGAGGGTTTTTATTCCAGCTATAGCCATGAGTTCAAAATAAAACCGAGGCTCAATAACGTCAACTTGCTAGATAAATAGAAAAATATTTTAAAGTTCTTTCACATACCTAAAAAACGTGACTATTTTATANTTTTTAGNTGATCTAGTTCCCCNTCCGGAGATTCNNCNTAATGGTTGTNAAAATAATNAGACCTTCTGGCCGCNAACACAANGAGAAACGAGCTGTTTCTNNNGAGATCGGANNNTCNAAATATGCNGAAGGATCTNGTTTAATAAGATTTGGCGATACNCATGTNCTTTGNACGGCGAGCGTTGAAGAGCGTGTNCCCCCATTTTTGAGAGGCCAGGGTATAGGTTGGGTTACAGCTGAGTATGGAATGCTTCCAAGGTCTACTCACACTCGAACAGATCGGGAGGCGGCAAGAGGGAAGCAAAGTGGGCGAACACTTGAGATACAGCGACTAATTGGAAGATCTCTGAGAGCTGTGACAGATACAAAAGCTCTGGGAGAGCGGCAAGTACGTATTGATTGTGACGTAATACAAGCCGACGGAGGAACGAGGACCGCTGCTATCACGGGAGGTTACATAGCCCTTTATTTAGCGNTGAAGAATCTGGTTTCAAAACAAGTACTNCCTNGCGTTCCCCTTTCNGANCAGGTTGCAGCTATATCTTGTGGCATTTATAAGGGATATCCAGTTTTAGACTTGGATTACTCAGAAGATTCATCGGCAGAAGCAGATTGTAATTTCGTTTTGACCGGTACTGGCGGAATAATAGAAATTCAAGCCACCGCCGAGAAAGAACCATTTAGTCCAAGCATTTTCGATGAACTAACCAACTTGGCGAAATGTGGCGTAGCTGAACTAGTGCGCCTCCAGAAAACAGTTTTAGACATAGGATAGTTTCGGTAATGAACGAACCAGAATTTTCGAAACTTGTTGTCGCGAGCCATAATGGCGGAAAGATAAAAGAGATTAGCGATCTACTTCTACCCTTTGGTTTGGATGTGATTGCCGCACCGGATCTTGGGTTAATTGAACCTGCCGAAACAGAAAAGACTTTTGTTGGTAACGCNATTTTAAAGGCAAGAGCAGCNGTTGANNTTTCCGGNCTGCCTGCTATCGCCGACGATTCTGGCTTGGAGGTTAGTTCTCTTGAGGGAAAGCCGGGTATCTTTTCCGCTAGATGGGCTGGCCCAAAAAAAGATTTCTATATGGCTATGAAAAAAATCAACAACAAACTCAAGGCGGCAGATCGAAGAGCGAAGAGGAAGGTCTCACGTTCTGCAAGATTTGTGTGTGCACTAGCGGTAGTTTGGCCGAGCGGAAAGGCTGAAAGCTTTGAGGGGACAGTGGATGGGGATTTATGCTGGCCACCCAGAGGAGAAAAAGGTTTTGGCTACGATCCAATATTTTTACCAAAGACAGGATCTCAAACGTTTGGAGAAATCGAACCAGAACTGAAACACGCCATCAGTCATCGCGCAGAAGCCTTTCAAAAATTAACAAATTCGCTCTTTGGTTAAGATGAATGGTATTCAAGCCTTAACGGAAGATTTGAGCCTCTATATTCATTGGCCATTTTGTCTGTCCAAGTGCCCATATTGTGATTTCAACAGTCATGTCATCAATGATATCGATCAATTTGTTTGGCGGGAAGGCTTATTGACTGAGATGAAAACCCTTGCAAAAAATACAGAAGATCGAAAACTAAAAAGTGTTTTTTTTGGCGGTGGCACCCCATCCCTAATGGAGCCGCAAATTGTCTCGGATATAATTTCAGAGGCAAAAAAAATTTGGCGGGTAGATGATTTACTTGAAATTTCGTTGGAGGCAAACCCCTCGTCTGTGGAAGCAAAAAGACTTCATCTTTTTAATCAAGCTGGGATAAACCGCATATCCCTTGGAGTCCAATCCTTCAATGATATTACTTTAAAATTTCTAGGCAGAGAGCATGATGCCGCTGATTCAAAAAGAGCTTTAGAGATTGCTAAAAAAACTTTTGAAAATGTTTCTTTCGATATGATCTACGCGACTCCTGAACAGACGATCCNAGAATGGGCCTCAGAAATAAGTCGAGCAATCGAATTCTCCCCTAATCATATTTCTGTTTATCAATTGACTATAGAAAGAGGGACAGCATTTTTCCAAAAACATCGTAAGGGGGAATTTGAAATGCTGGATGGAGAAACNNTGGCCGACTTGTATGAGCTNACGCAAGATAAATTAGGATCAGCAGGATTAGCAGGCTATGAAATATCAAATCATGCTNTGCCGAGTTTNGAGTGTNTACACAACTTGCAGTATTGGAAAATGAAAGACTATCTGGGCATAGGTGCAGGAGCACATAGCAGGCTTACGGACAAAGAAGGGGTGCGCTGGGCATTTCGAACCCATAGGGCTCCCAACAAATGGTTATCTGAGACAAAGGCATACGGACATGCGGTTGCGGAAAAAGTTTGTTTGAGTTTAGAAGAACAAATTTTTGAAACGCTCATGATGGGACTCAGGCTCAAAAAGGGGATCTCGACAGNANACTTTAAAAATACTTTCAAAAAAGGTGTCGAGGAGATCTTTACTGGCGAGACCTTAGAGATTTTGCTCAACGAGCGGTTAATCGAAATCGATAACGAATCATTTAAAGCTACTTCTGTAGGGAGACAAAAACTTGACTCGCTGATCCAGTTTCTTTTTTCTGACTTTGATTTAGATCCTCATCCTTCTTTTTTTTCAAGGGATCCAATTAGCTAATAAAGAAATCGAAGTGGTGCATCGTCCACTACTACTGGGCCTGTCTTACCAACTTCTAGTACAGCGTAACCTCTCTCATTTGAACCATTAGGAAGTAATCTTATGATGCCATCGACCCCAATAAAACCACGGGGATCATGGATATCGAATGCAGGTTGCCCTTCACTGCGAGGCATTTGACTTAGCGCTGCCGCTACCAGCATAGCATCATAACCTAACGTTGCTAATCGAGGCGGCTTATATCCGTAATACTTTTTAAACCTTTTTATGAACTCGCCAACACCTTTTGGGGCCGGGGCAACGTACCAAGCTCCAACCAGTGCTGGCTCCAGGTTCAGATCAGNAGTTTCATCCCAGAGTGTGGTGCCGAGNAACTTAACCCTAGATGGATCAACATCAAAAAAGGCAAAAAGCGGGGCTAATCTTTTCAAATCAGATCCACCAGCTGGCAATAGTACTGAATCAAATGGNGGGTTTCCAAAAGTATCCATGCCCTGCAATTTTGAAAGCAAAGAAGCAGCTATCTCATCTTTTTGTCGAAGCAACTGCCGTCTTTGGATTGTTAAGTTCTCTCTTCTAATCTGATAATCAGCGAAACTCTTTACCAATTCAGTTAGGTTTTCACCATCTGGCTGATAATATTGAGCTCGGGATAGATCCTTTCCTTGNANTAGAACAGCNTTTTTTGANGTTTCAATGGCTAATTTCCCAAAATAGTTNTCAGGNACAAACGCGGCTAAATTTCTGTATCCACTTTCTAAAGCAAAATTAACAATTCTTGTTATCTGCTGGCTTGGTAAAAAACCAAACACATAAACACCTTCTTGCGCCACTAAGTGATCATTGGAAAAACTTATTAATGTTATCCCTGCCTCTTTCGTCATTGGAGCTATAGCCTTAGTAGAACCCCCAAAGAGAGGCCCAAGTATCAAATCCACTCCAGAATTTATTGCCAATTCAGCAGCTTGTTTTGCTCCTTCGACTGTTCCTCTTGTGTCAAAAATAAGTAGCTCTGCGTTGAGATTCAAAACCTCAAAAAATGCTAACTGAATAGAGTCCAATAACGCACCTCCAATTTGATCAACATTTCCTGATAGCGGTAAAAGAATTCCTATTTCAGAAATCTTCTTTTTGGAGATAGAGGATAGGGTTTTTTCCCCAACCATCTGCAGCTTTTCTTCAGAGTTTGGTCCAGAAACATTTTGCTTATCTAAAGCTATGCTATTCTCAGGATCTTTATTCCCGTGAAGCTCTTGTTTTTCTTTACCGAAGTATAATTCATTTTTAAGCTTTGATATTCTTTTATCTTTTTTATGGTCTACTTTTTGAGAAGAAACAGCAAGCGGGACAATGACTTCATGCCTCTGACTTTCTACGAGCCCTTCATTCGATTGACACCCAATAATGGTCCAAATAAGTGAAATTAATAATGGGAAGGCAAGTACTTTTGTTCCTTTTGACGAAATATGATAGTGTGATGCCTTGCAGTTTTTCCCAACAAAAATCAAAATACAAACTCCCAGGCTACTAACTAAAATCGACCGCTTCATTTTACACTATTATAATAAGCAAGGCGATAATGGCGAAAATATGACATCTCTAGCAATAAATAACGGGCTTACGCTTATTGCCACTCCTATTGGTAATTTGCGTGATGTGACATTTCGTGCCATAGACGCATTGATGCAGGCAGACCANATNCTNTGTGAAGACACACGCGTCTCCAGAAAACTTTTAAATCACTATAATATTAATACAAAACTTACTTCGTATCATGAATACAACGCTACTTCTTTACGNCCAAAGATAATACGGGCACTACAACAAGGTAAGAAGATCGCACTAATAAGCGATGCGGGTACCCCCAACATTTCAGATCCGGGTTACAAATTAGTCGAATCATGCTTAACAAATGACATTCAAGTATCCACAATACCAGGTCCCACAGCCGTCGTAGCGGCACTATCAATATCTGGTTTGCCTACTGACAACTTTTATTTTGGAGGATTCCTCCCTTCAAAAACTACCGCACGCAAAAAGACTTTCGCTTCCCTAAGAACGCTTGATACTACTCTAATCTTCTATGAAAGCCCCGCAAGGCTTGTCGCCTGCCTCCATGATTCCTTGGAATATTTTGCTGGCAGAACGGCCGTCATAGCAAGAGAATTAACTAAACTACACGAAGATGTAAGACGAGCTGAGATATCTGAATTGTATAATTTCTACAAAGGCATCACCCGAGTGAGAGGCGAGATTGTCTTTTTAATTTCTCCTCCACAAAAAGAGGCTTCGTATTTGAGCCATGACCAGATAAAAAAGCTTCTTAAAGAACGATTTGCCGACGAAACTCTCAAAGACGCGGTCAGAAACTTAGCTCGTGAACACGACATATCCAGATCACTGGTATACAAATTGGCGCTGGAGATGAAAGACGTGTAATGCTAGTCACATTCCTTTTGAAATTCACAACCCAATATTTAATAATCAAAATGGGGGTATAAAATGCAGCTTACATTCATTTATTTTTATAAACGCTTCCTGCCATTAATCTGCATTTCAATGCTTCTTGCTCAGGCCGCTTGTTCGCCCATAGGACTAGCTGTCGGTGCTGGTGCATCTGTCGTTAGGGCCAGTCAAACAGAAAGAGGCCTCAGGGGTTCAGCTGAAGATCTTCAAACTCGTGCGGAAGTGTTACACTACCTTTTTCAGAAAGACGTAGATTTATTCGGTGCAGTTAGCGTGTCGGTCACACAAGGTCGTGTTTTGCTCACTGGCAAAGTTAGGGGGCCTAAAGACCGGATTGAGGCGACAAAACTTTCTTGGAAAGCTACTGGTGTAGCCGAAGTTATCAACGAGCTCCAAGTTATTGACCGATCCAGCATCGCAGATCATGCAAAAGATATTCTTATAAACAAAAGCTTACAAGCGAGACTTCTAGTAGACCAGGAGATTAAATTTATAAACTATACGGTCGATACGGTGAACGGAACAGTCTACCTATTTGGTATTGCACAAAACCAAGAGGAATTAGAGAGAGTTATAGCTGTTGTTCGTCAAACAAACTATGTAGAGAATATCGTCAATTATGTGACAATTAAGTAGTGGTATAGGACCACGTGTTTATTTAAAAACACTCCTTAACGCCTGATGTTCAATTTATGGAGAACAAAGCAATATGACCTTAAAGGTTGCTTTTCAAATGGACCCTATGGAGTCGATTGATATAGCTGGAGATAGTAGCTTTGCGCTAGCGCTAGAAGCTCAAGAACGAGGATACAAACTATTTCATTATGAGCCAAAAAATTTATCACTATCACAGTTGAAGCCAGTAGCTAAGTTGCGAGCTCTGACTGTTCAAAACATTACTGGCAATCATTTTTCTCTCGGCGAACAACGAACTGCCGATCTCAAAACAGATATTGATGTGATACTGATGCGCCAGGACCCGCCGTTTGACATGTCTTATATTACCGCCACCCATATTCTTGAGCACGTGCATCCCCATACATTGGTAATAAATAATCCTACAAACGTCCGAAATACTCCTGAGAAGCTATTTGTTACTCATTTTGAAAATGTAATGCCGCCAACATTAATAACTTCTGATGAGGAAGAAATATTTGGCTTTCGAAAAGAATTTAAGGACATAATTGTAAAGCCTCTTTTNGGAAATGGAGGNGCGGGAGTATTTCACATAAAGCCAGACGATGAGAATTTAAGCTCACTTATAGAACTTCACAAAACGTTTTACAGAGAACCACTCATGATCCAAGAATACGTCCCCGCTGTCAGACAGGGCGACAAACGTATTATCCTTATAGATGGTAAGCCTGTTGGTGCAGTAAACCGAGTTCCAGCGAAGGGTGAAGCTCGATCAAATATGCATGTAGGCGGAAAACCAATGAAATGTGAATTGACTGGCCGCGATAGAGAAATATGTGAAATTATTGGACCTAGCTTAAAAGAGAAAGGCCTATTGTTTGTCGGTATTGATGTAATAGGAAACTATTTAACCGAAATAAATGTTACTTCACCAACGGGGATCCAGGAGTTAAGCCGATTTGAAGATACCAATATTGCTAGCTTGATCTGGGACGCGATAGAGAAGAAGCTATAAAACTTCACTCACGTTGAAAGCAAAGCGCCTAGGCGCCGACCGCCCAACACATGCACGTGTAAGTGGGGCACCTCTTGCAGGCTGTCCTCGCCGTTATTTACAATAGTTCTATAGCCAGTTTTATCTATTCTCTTCAAGTTTACCACAGTACCAATGGCTTCGATGAAAGCAGCTTTTTCTTCTGCGCTAGCTTTTTTTGTGAACTCTGTCATGTTTTCGTATGCCCCCTTTGGAATTATCAGTACATGGACAGGTGCTTGGGGATTTATATCTTCAAAAGCAAGAACATGGTCATNTTCATGAACAATTTCGCATGGGATTTCACCTCTTANAATTTTTGCAAAAATATTTTCTCGGTCATACGCCATNGNTTAACCCTTACTGATTATTATCGTCACGCTGCAACTTCTCGTCGAGACCAGACTGATTTTCTCTTCTACGAAGCTCGTCCCAAACACTATCTGGCTCTACTTCAGCGTCTGCCCAGAGGACCAAGAGGTGGTAGATTAAATCAGCACTTTCTCCTACCAATTCTCGTTTGGTTCCTCTAAGCGCGCTAATCACAGTCTCTACGGCTTCCTCACCAACTTTTTGACAAATATGATCAGTACCTCTTTCAAACAACATAGCGCTGTATGAGGCACTTGGACTTGCTTGTTTTCTTTCTTTAATTTTCAGATACAAATCGTGCAGAACGCGTGACATTCTTAACTCCCCTGCCCGCATAGAGGTTCGCTTCGAACCTTAACCCCCCTCAACGCCATATCTTTTTTTACCTCCGCTATACTAAATTCTCCAAAATGAAAAACTGAGGCTGCCAAAACCCCTGTAGCGCCACCGTCTAACACTCCTTGTGCAAAATGTTCCAAACGGCCNACCCCACCAGAGGCGATAACGGGAACAGAAACTCTATTAGAGATTNTACTNATTAACTCTATATCAAACCCCTTCNTCGTCCCGTCACGGTCCATTGANGTAAGCAGNAGCTCACCTGCACCATATTCAACCATTTGCTCGGCCCATCTGACCGCNTCTAAGCCCGTAGATTNGCGGCCTCCNTGAGTAAANACTTCTAATTTGCCGCTAACNTTNCTTTTGGCGTCTATCGCNACCACAATGCATTGTGAGCCAAATTTTTCTGCCGCNTCTTTTACAAATTCTGGTCGCCGCACGGCCTCAGTATTTATAGAAACCTTGTCGGCNCCCGCCCGCAATAAAGCNATTATATCAGCTTCTTTTCTTACTCCTCCACCAACTGTGAGAGGCATAAAACAATGCTCCGCGGTTCCAGAAACAACATCAAGTAAGGTGTCTCTATTATCGCTGCTTGCCGTAATATCTAGAAAAGTCAGTTCGTCAGCGCCCTCAGCGTCATATAGTTTCGCCTGCTCTACTGGATCACCTGCGTCGATCAGGTCAACAAAATTAATGCCTTTGACCACTCTTCCATCCTTGACATCCAGACATGGTATTACGCGAGCACTCAACATTCGCGGCCTCCATGGCTTAAAATTCTTAGCGCATCTTCTAAATTTATTCTGTTTTCATAGAGAGCTCTTCCGCATATTATGCCGGCTATTTCCCCTTTAGCCTCATCTAAAAGATTTTTTAATTCCTGTAGAGAAGATAGACCACCTGAAGCTATTACGGGTATCTCCACCTTCGAGGCTAACGCTAGTGTGCCCTCAATATTAACTCCTGATAACACTCCATCTCTATCAATGTCCGTGTAAATAATTGCAGAAACACCGCTATCCTCAAATCTATCCGCCAACTCCAAAATATTCATATCAGAGTGCTTGGCCCAACCTTCCACTGAGACAAAGCCCTCTCTTGCATCTATACCAACCACTATTCTTTCCGGAAATTCTTTACAACTCTCTTTAACAAATTTTGGGTTTTTCATAGCGGCGGTTCCAAGAATAACTCGGGAGATGCCCCTATTTATCCAGTGTTCCACACTTTTTAAATCTCGTATGCCACCGCCCAACTGGATTGGGCATTTAACACTATCAATAATTGAGCCTATTGCTTCATTATTGATTGAACGCCCGGCAAACGCTCCATCTAAATCTACAACATGCAACCACTCNCATCCCGCAGATTGAAAGATGGCTGCTTGGCCACCTGGTGAGGTATTGAATACCGTACTTTCGTTCATGTCACCCTTTATCAAGCGAACACAATTCCCACCTTTTAAATCTATCGCGGGAAACAATATCATANCCTACATATCCCCAGAATTCTCTTTGTTGAGTTTCTTAAAATAAAAACAGCCCTTTACGTAATTTTGTCCGACCCTAGCGTAATAAGGATGCTCTCCAAAACGACTATATCCCAATCCCTCAAATAATCTTATGGCGGCTAATTGAGTCTCGCGCACATCCAAATTCAAAAGATCAAAGTCTGTTTCAATGGCTCGATCCTCTGCTGCGCGGATTAATTCCGCCGATAACCCGTGACCTCGGGCCCAAGGCGCTACAAAATGCGTTGTGAGATTACAAGAGAAACTTTGCGCTTCATTGTTGCGAGTTGGTCTCAGTAACTGACACGACCCAGCTATCACATCGTCTAGTCTTCCGATAAGAAGGTCTCGCTCAGGAATTAGAAGAACCCCTCTCCAGTAAGCTTCAAGAACGTCCCGTGGAGGCGGCGCTAACCAACCAAAACCGCCACCATCCGTGATAGCTAGTTCAGCAGCGTCACATAAATCACTCAAATCAGCAGCACGCAAATCATCAACGATATCAACGCTCGTCTTTGGTTCTACGCCCTTATTATCATACTGTGTCATTCGAACTCCTTATGGCCGCCAATTTAAGAAGTTCTCAAGCATTAAGAGGCCCATTTTTTGACTCTTTTCAGGATGAAACTGAGTTCCAATCATGTTGTCTTTTCCAACTACTGCAGCAATTGGATCTCCATAATCAGTAGTTGCCAACACAAATTTTTCCTCCGTAAGTTGCATGTGGAAACTATGGACAAAATAAAAGAAAGCACCTTGATCTACATTCTTTAAAACAGGATGGCTTGAAGATTTTATACTTAGCTCATTCCAACCCATATGAGGAAGTTTTAGTTCTGTTTNTATTTTTATTACNTCNCCNGGCAGCCAACCAAAACCNNTTGTNGTCTCNTANTCATACCCAACCGCCGACATTAGTTGCATTCCCACACAAATCCCCATAAACGGGCGACCCCGAGAGACAACATTCTCTGCAATAGCATCTATCATTCCCGGCAGAGCGGTAATACCTTTTTTACAATCAGGAAAAGCACCTACGCCTGGCAGGATCAGATAATCAGCACTGGCAACTACGTCTGGGTCCTTGGTAACACAAACGGTGGACCCGGAGTTTTTTACTCTTTCTAAAGCTTTACTAGCCGAGCGAAGATTGCCAGAGCCGTAGTCTATGATGACCAGCTTCATCTAAGTCATCCTTCCTTGCCGCCAATTGACCCCTTAGTAGACGGGATGGCAGAATCGTTTC
>FUFK010052108.1_pt1 | contig 10582 bp, 19 predicted proteins | sample 1021851 | NCBI WGS metagenome assembly FUFK01 (sample SAMEA51879418, study PRJEB19060) | metagenome
CTTAATGGAAGCATACGTTAGAGAGACTAACGAAACCCCATTTTTATTTGAAATTCAAACTAACATCATAGTGGAGGATGATTAAATGCTAGACGCAAGTAAAACAAGTGCTGATCTCGTAAGAGAGTATGCACTTGACCATTATGTACATTATGGATTCTTACCTAGTGATGTAGAAGTTGATGGTCATGTTTTTGATTATGGAACATACAATTTAATGATAGATTTATTTTTCCCAGAATTTCATAGGGAAGCAATCCATAAACGTATAGCAAAATTAAAGGAGGGTTTTGAAAATGTCAACTAGAGCTATGACACTTTTATTACTGTCCACTTTTACTACCATTTCGGTATTTTCCAATGGTATAATATTAGTATAACAAACGAGGATTAAACCACATGACAAAAACTCAAACAATCATGAACAGAATCGTACAAGTTGACAATTTTCAGAATATGGCATGTTGTTGTGCTAACTGGGATGAATTTGTACAAGAGTTGGCAGAGTGGGGTGTTGACGGATGTGCTAAAATTGACTTTGATGACCCAGAGTTAAACGTCCCTATGCTAGACGCATTTATCAAAGCAGAAAATGGTTATGTAAGGGAGGTTGCATAATCATGAATTTTAAATCTGACTTAGAAGCAAAATTGGAATATCTCAAAGCATGTCAACGTGAGAATTTCAAAAGAGAACCAAATCATCCCAGAAACAAATTTGACTATGCTATTGTAGTTCCAAATCATCCCTTAGGGTATCATGAACACTACGCAATGGACTTAGAAGTTGCAAAGCAATCGGCAAGAGAGTGGTCTAAAGAATATGGTCGAGTTCAAGTCGAGGACAAAAACCTTAATACTGTTTACGCTATTTTTTAATTTACCAGGAACTTTTATTATGTGCAATCGTCAATTTACTAAGATGCTTCCATTAAAACCAGAAATTTATGAAGCATTACTCAAGCAAGATGAACTAGATCGGAAGCAATTACGTCCAAAAGATTATTATTCAGAGGACATATTTAATTCTCGTAGATAACACTTATCCGAGTAAATTCGCNCCGATNGTGGTTGCTCGCCCGATTTTTTTACCATTATAAGTAATAACATAACAATGTAATTATGNGTTTATGTCAACAACATGGACGTTAATTCCTTGGAATGAACTAACAACTTCTATTGACACATTACAGGCAATGGATAACAATAAAGAAACAATGACTTATCTTGATTTGTATCAACAATTATCTGAACTTAACTCAGATGAACTAACACAAACTGTTAGCATATATGATAAACATGTTGATGATTATTCTATCGCAGATAATGAACTAATTAACAATAAAGGCAAGATATTTATCGGGATATAATGTAAATGAAATTAAGTGAATTTATCTTAGGAAGTTATATAAATGTTCCCAAAGAAGGGGAAGGTTATATTAACTTTATAAGTAAAGATTATATCACAGTATGTTTACATGAAATCCCACATAATAAAGAATATGCGGAACATGCCCGCCTATCATATCGTCAAGTGTTAATATTAGTTTATAGAGCAAATTGGGATGAATTAAATGTTATCGAAGGGCGAGAAAATAGGTTCGATAATGTACAATTTAAACATAAAGATAGGGAGTTTTTCAGATGAAAGAATCTAATGATAATAAGCAATCTGACATAACAACTAAGGATGAATTTATGTATGCTTGGATAACACTTAAGGAGTTAATTATTATTCTATGGGAGTACATGAGAGGGAAGCATATAAGAGAGAAGTATATAAAGAAACCCAAAGAGGACAATGGGGAATAATCCTATATTATAGCATAATCCGCAGAAATTAGTCAATCAAATAAATGTATAATTAAATCATATAGTGTTTTTATACTATAGGATACTATCCTTATTAATATGTGATCTTTAAGGAGTCTTAGCGAGTGAACACCCATCTGTCAAGCACTTTGAGTAAACCGACACATTTCTTTGAGACAGTTGACATATATCCCAAAATACTGTACAATTAACCTTGTAAGAGGTTCAAAGGTAAATTATGCTTTGCTTGCCTGATAAGTATCGAGAGTTGTGGGATAATTTCCCAGTACTTCCAAACGTGTTAAAAGTGGAGTTATGTCAGTTTTTACTTGACACAGAGCAGACACATTATAATGAGTTTATCGGACGTTATTGTAATTACTTCCTGGAGGAAGGATTTTGTTATTATGTGCCAGTGAAATAAGTGTCACAGGGCTTCGTCACTAGGTGGTAACAGTTGTTATAATAAGTACATAACAAACAAAGGAACATTTAAAAATGAGACTTACACCAATCGCAGCAAACCAGACAGAAATCGAAACAGCAGACGCTCGCATTTTCTTTTCTTATTCTACACCAGTTGCTGCTTACATCTTTGGCGAAGGTTTTGTTAGATCAGAGGAATTTTTCTCGGTCACTACATCTCGTCACATTAACAAGTGGATCGGAGTAGACAGCAAAAGCGACGATATTAAGAGAGTTCCACAGAGCAGACTTGAGAGTCTTGCCTAGTTGACAAACTTTCAAAAAGGGTTTATAATGGGGGTACTCACACACCCCCATTTTTTTATGTTATAACACAGTACTACGCTAATTATAAAGAATAACAGTCGAGATCGCAGTCACTGTAAGGGTTCTCGCGGGTTCTGCGGGCGGTCTTATATAAAAACCTTTACTACCCTAACCTACAAAGGTTCCCCAGAGGCAGTATATTATTCCAACTTCAATTTCATCCTTAATAAAAAAAATTCCCAGAAAAATTATGAGCATTCAAGAGTCGAGAGTATGGGCACTCCAAGAGCTGCTAAAGAAAGAAGGAAGGTTATATACACAGATGTATGATTGTGCCCAGATATATGCTGAAACGTGGGGTGATTTGCAAGATGTAGAAAAACTATATAAGTCATGGGAATGCTACAATCATAGAATACCCAATAATAGACTATAATGGATACACTTAATATGTCAAAAAGATTCACCACTACTCTCCTTGAAGATGACTTTGGTGACCTCCAACTCACGATACCATATGATATATGTGAAGAGTTTGGTTGGGATGCTACTACAGAGTTTGAATACGAAATGGATGATGATGGTTCTATACATTTCAAACCTCTGGAAAGATGAAGTATAAATTATATGATGAAAATTATACTCCTCAAGGTTCCTTTGGTTCTATACAGGAATTAAGAAACTATTTGTGTGATCGTAAGTATGAATTTGATTGTGATAAAGACATCTCATGTACATTCGATTACATTAAGAGTATAAAATGGTCTTTTGAAATACTAGAATGAAAAGTGAAAAAAAGAAAACACTAAATAACCTTGTAAAGGTTTCTGATAAAGAAAGGTTATATCACCCAAACCCACAAGAGCTCTGGGAAGAGTTCCATCGTGTAGTACTTCCTCCTATTAGAGGTACACGATGAATATTAAAGTTTGTCCTGTATGTGATGCTAGATGGTTAGATGATCAATTATATTGGGCAACAGGACGCGAAGCGTGTCCGCACGACCTCGCAGGTCTGATTTGTAATGTATTAGACAGACATAATAACCCAAATTGCATTAATCCATGCAAAGGTTCTAATAGTGGTGTTAGTTGGACAAGTCATGAAGACCAGATAGAAGAGTTTTTTGAGAATATAATAGAAAGAGATGACCCAGAGCAACCTTTTCGTGATTGGTTGCTTGACAACTAGGAATAGATAGTGTATGATAATAACAAACAATTAGAACGTATGCCTATTAATTTGCGAGATCAAATACTTAAGTCTCAGATATCTTACTACCAAGGATTAATTTGTAAGCATCAGCAGAATGTAGAGATCTATCTCAACCAACCTGTCGGTATTGGTGAGCATCCTGATGTCATGGCAGCAATAGAGAGTCAACTCGATGAGATTAGTAAAGCACATGAAAGAATAGAAGTTATCAACCATTATTTCTTAAATAGATGACAGAAGACAACAACACAGACTGGGTAGAACAATTAGAAGAGGATATAGAAGATCCTTATGCTGCTGCTATAGAAGGACTGAACGAAGTGACCCAAGTACTAGCAGAAAGAGTCGTAGATATAGAAAAATGGGCACTAGAGACCCCAACTTTGGATAAAATAGCGTATAATCCTAAAAATAGTGATAAAAACCTTAATTTTATGCAAATAATTAACGATTTATACGAAAAAATCGAGTTTTTAGACAAAAAAGTCGAAAATTTGTATAGATTCGTTAGAAAATAGTAAATTTACCCCGCGAGCGACCACAATTATGGCAATGTACAGAAACGGTATCAAAGAAATTGAGACCAGACCAAAAAAGACAAGACAAGGAAACGGAGCACACACAAAGTACTCTGCGACCGCGAGAAACCACAAGAAAAAAGCGTACCGAGGGCAAGGACGCTAATGAGCGACGTTACTTTTAGGAAGCATAGAGTCTTCCGAGAGACGCAAGACGTAATCTTTTACGATATTACTGTGGAGGAGTCGAATGCCTCTGACTTAGTAGTGCATACTGGTGCTGCAATCTCTCCTCCTGATGACTTGGTGGGTGCAAAACAGTTCTATATACATTATCATCAGATAGATTATAATAGAGTAGTGTCTGGGGAGCGTACATTTGAACTGGTAAACTTCGATTGGAAGTATCCATATCATATTGTACATCTAAATCGCTCCTCTGGTGCCCTTATGATACCTGTAAAAACCTATCATAGGTCAATTTCTGGTGATGATGGGTCAGTTGTAATAAATCAATCTAGTAGAACAGAGGGGTTTGATCATAATACTGAGTTCGTTCCCGTTTCAGCAGCTGAAAATAAACGACTTTACGAGATTCTGAAGCACGAAAAACCCGTTATCCACACACTCGGAGAATAAGTATGCACAATTATGGCTTAGAAATCCTGTTTTGGACAATATTAACAACTTATATTCTCTTTCAATTAAAAATATTCAAGAAATAGCATAAATACTTTTAGGATCAAGGAAATCATGGTTGTAAAAGTAGACAAAAGCGAAGAATTTGTCAAAAGTGGCAAAACACTGATAAGTGAGTATCCTGCAAAAAAGAAAAAGGATGTGAAACCACTTAGCAAATGGCGTTAAAATCATTATCAGGAAAGGATGTAAACCTAAGTCGTTCCTTTAAAGACATAAAGGTAGACTTTGCAAAGAACCCTTTCACAAAAGATGTATCTGCAGTTTCTAATGACAACTCAATAAAGCAGTCATTAAAGAATCTTGTGATGACTCAGCCTGGTGAAAAGTTATTTCAACCCCAAATAGGTTCTGGAGTTAGACAATTATTGTTTGAACCTATGGATGGTTTCACAGCAGATGCTATTAGAGATGACATCCTAAATACTGTAGGACAACATGAACCTAGAATTGTAATTGAAAACCTTGCTGTAGTAGAACAGTATGATGCAAATCAATTCAATGTCACTATAGAATATGTAATAGTAGGGCAACCTCTAGTTGAAACTGTGTCATTCGTACTTAAGAGACCCGAATAATGTCAACACCAAATAATTTAACAGCATTAGACTTTAATGACATCAAAGCGTCAATCAAATCTTATCTAAGAACTAGGAAAGAGTTTACGGATTATGAGTTTGATGGTGCGACATTGAACTATCTGATTGATATTCTATCATACAATACTTACTATAGTTCGTTTAATGCGAACATGGCAATGAATGAGGCATTCCTACCCTCTTCCACAGTGCGTGATAATGTAGTTAATATAGCAAAACTTTTAAATTATGTACCAAGATCTGTACAGGCAAGTCAAGCAACTGTAAATTTGACAGTACAGACCATACAAAGTAGCGGATCATACCCTTCTACTGTCACATTAAAGAAAGGTGCAGTGGCAACTGGTGGTAATTATGTGTGGAATGTGATGTCTGATACAACTGCTGAGGTAAATTCTACAACTGGTATCGCAACTTTCAACAATCTTATACTAAGAGAAGGGTCAATAGTCAATTTTCAGTACGTTGTTAACACGTTTGCGACACAAAATTTCAAAGTTCCATCGGAAGACGCGGATATTAACACACTTTCCGTAAGAGTAAAGGCAAACGAATCATCAACTACCTCTGATTTGTACAATTTAGTGGATACAATCACAGGACTTACCGCATCCACTAGGGTATATTTCCTATCAGAGGGTGAAGATATGCGGTATGAGGTGAAATTTGGTGATGATTCTGTAGGTAGAGCTCTTAAAGACGGAGAAGTTGTGTTGTTTGAGTACCTAGTCACCTCTGGTGAGGAGGCAAATGACGTAGATAGTTTTTCATATGTCGGTAGAATGACGGATACTCTTGCACAAAGTTATAGCACTGCTGCTGTGACACTTACAAAAGTGGCAAGATCACAAAACGGAAGTGCTGCTGAGACTATTGAGTCTATCAAATATAATGCTCCTAGATTCTATTCCTCACAATACCGTGCTGTGACTGCAGGGGATTATGCTATTCTTACTAAGAAGGTATATCCTAACGCAGATGCAGTGGTAGCATATGGTGGAGACTCTCTAAACCCTCCTGTATATGGAAAAGTATTTGTTGCGGTAAAAACTGCTACAGGTGCTACATTGAATGATCAAACTAAAAAGAACATTGCAGCAGACCTAAGAAAGTATGCAATGGCATCTATTGATCCTGTAATCATTGATCCAGAGAACCTTTACATCTATACTAAGGTATTTGTTCTATATGATACTGGTAGTAGTTCTGATACATCTACAATTAAAACAAATGTACAGACTGCAATCAGTCAGTGGGCACAACAAACTCAGATAAACAACTTCAATAGTACATTTAGATCACAAGCGTACGAGAAGGCGATTACACTGTCAAATAATGCTATTACAGACGTATCTCTACAGGTCACTCTATTGAGATATATTGTACCTGTTGTCAACCAAACTAACACATACACAATATCTACTGGTTCTGCTTTGTATAATTCCGCACCAAGTAAGACATCCTTGTCTATAGATGGAGCGAAAGAACCAATTCTACTCTCTGGACAGTTCCGTACAGCAGATAGACCAGGTGTTGATCAACAATTTGAGGATGATGGATATGGAAACCTTAGAACGTTCTATAATACAGGTACAAGAAAAGTATTTACTAATACTTCTGCAGGGACTGTCAACTATGACACAGGAGAAATTGCCTTTGGTCCTATTGCTGTTATTGGAACAGGTNCAAATATTCCTACCACTGGTATAACAATTACTGATTCAACAACTGGTGCGGGTTCTATAANTGATCCTGCAGGACTTCCAACATCATTATCATTACCAGTTCAATTCATTCCTGCTAACAGTTCTACCATACCTGCTTCAACACCAGGTACAATAATTAACTTAGTAAGTCCTGAAGTGACAATTTCCCCAATTGGAACAGCACCACCTCCTTCAATCCCACTAAATAGTTTGAGTCCTACAGTGTTCGACCAAACACCAAATATAGTAGCGGTAGCCTAAAAGGTTAAATGACAAATATCAATAAAGTCTCACAGGCAGTTGTTGCCCAGACTCCCGAATTTATAGAGTCAGACTATCCACTCTTTAATAGATTTCTTGAGTATTACTATCAATCTCAAGAGAAGACTGGTCTTGGGCAGAATATTTTAAACAACTTTCTTGGATATCTTGATATTGATAGGTTAGACGTAGGTATATTAGATGGTAAGACAAAATTAGTAGAAGCAATAGATGAAACTAGCGATACAATCGTTGTAGAGTCAATTAACCAGTTTTTAGAGGAGTCTGGATCTATTCTCATAGGTAATGAGGTTATTTACTATGAGAGTACAACCAGTTCTCCAAACATCGCTCTTTCACCAGGTATTTCATACGATCAGGTAAAATTAAAGTGGGTAAATCTTTTTAGTCCTATCAATCTCTTCGATGGCACTACTACTCAGTTTAATCTAGTATCTCAAGACAATCCTATTGCACCTCCAAGTGCACAGCATTTGATAGTATCTGTATATGGTAAGGTATTGACACCTGGTACAGACTATAGCGTTAATGGAACCACTATTACCTTTGCAACTGCTCCTAGAACAAAGATTCCTTCTGATGATGCTATAAACACCTTTATCACATACCTAGATGGATTTGTAGAGAATCAAATTGTTGCATTAGATAATATATCAAACTCTTTTGGTGAAGGTAAAACACAATTTAGAATAACTCGTGGTGGTGCAGAGTATGAACCAATTGTAGATGAGTATGTAATCGCAATATACGATCAAAGACTATTAATACCAAAAGTAGATTATTTTGTTGATGGTGCAGACTTTATATTTGCTACCGCACCTACAAACGGAAGATTCTTATCACTATTCTCTATAGAAGCACCTGTACCCTCTTTTGGTAGTGGTGCGGAAGGTTTTGCAAGAGTAAATGATAATGGTGAACTTACAGGTATCTCAACTAATGTAAATGGTAGCAACTATAGATTTGAATATCCACCAAAAGTTTCTATTAACACAACTGTAGGATCAGGTGGTGCTGCTCAAGCATTAGTAAATGGTGTTAAGTCCGTCACCTTACTTGATGGTGGTAAAGGGTATAGTGATACTAACCCTCCTGTTGTTCAGATAGAGTCTCCGACAAAGACAGGTTCTACACAAGCAACAATGAAAGCAACAGTGACAAATGGAGCTGTCACTGCGGTAGATTTAGTTGGATCAGGTTCTGGATATACATTTACACCTAGAATCACTTTCCGACAACCTGGCGGTGCTACAGTCGCCACTCCGACGTTATCTAGTGGATCTATTAGTGGTGGTTTAACAATTACTAATCCAGGATTTGGATATACAACCCCTCCTGCAGTGTATGTTGATGAACCAACTGGTAATAATCCAATCAGAGCATCTTTCCAAACAGTTCTTGCTGCAGACGGAACTATTGCATCTATTACTACAATTAACGCAGGACAAGGTTATACATCAGTTCCAAGAGTAGCAATCGTAGATCCTGTTGGTGCACAAGTTCTAGAAACTGTAGTTGATGGAGACGGAAGAGTCATTCGTATTGATTTACTTGACGGAGGAAGCGGATATGATGAGGTTCCTTCTGTTTATATTGTAGATAAACGTGTAGATGGTACAGGAGCATACGCAGGTGGTACAGGTGCTACCGCAACTGCTGCAATATTCAATGGTGCAATTACAGATATTAACGTGACTGCGTTTGGTACTGGATATTCTGCTGCAAATCCTCCATCAGTTGTAATACAGGCTCCTTCAAGTGCAGAAGCATCTGCGGAAATAGGTTTAAATGAGGTCACAGGATTTAAAGTTAATCAATCAGGTAAAGGATATAATAAAGCACAGTTTACAGGATGTGCACGTGCTGCATCTGGTATCGTAGAATACACGGAAGATGGTAATGCAGTATTTTCTAATAATACTACTGCTACTGCAGGTGCTATTGATACAGAGGTAAAATGTCTTGACGCATTATTTGTAAAACGTTTATTAGACAAGTACACACAACAGTTCTTACCTGATGTACCAGAACTAGACTATACAAAGATTGATGTTCGTACAGCAATCAAGACTATTAAAGATTTTTACTCCGCAAAGGGTACATCATTCAGTATTGCGTATCTATTCAAGTTATTATACGGTGAAACCGTAAGTATATCATATCCAAAAGATCAGATTATCAAACCATCTGCTGCAACATGGTCTATTGATACTATTTTAAGAGCAACTAAAGTTTCTGGACTTGCCACAGATATTCAAGACGGTCTATTAATACAAGAAGCGGATATTGCAGACTCCAATGTAAAACAAGCATCTGCGTTAGTTGAAAACTATATCTCTATTAAAACATCTACAGTAGAAATATTTGAACTTGTTCTCTCTGAAGAAACTATTAGTGGCACGTTTACCGTACCCTACAAGACAAAACTTGCTGAACCTCTCAATCAAACTGATTCAATCATTACAGTTGACTCTACCATTGGTTGGCCAGAAAGAAACGGTGAGTTTGTTATTGGCACAGGTTCTGGTGCAGAATTAGTACAATACAAGGAAAAATCACTTAACCAGTTTATTGAGTGTACTCGTTCCGTAAACGGAGTTGTAGAGGACTGGGATTCTGCTACTGAAGTCACATCAAACTTCCAAGTATTCATTAATAAAGGAACTCCACAAGAAGTTGTGATGAATGTTGTTGGTATTGTTGATGCTCAACAAACAACATTAACTGATACAGGTTCTTATTACTTACAGGGTGATAAATTAACAGTTTCTAAATTAGGTGGTACTGGAACAGCTCCTTTACTAACAACTTGGTTATACAACGTTAAGAAACTGATTACTGTTAGTGGTATTACATTTGGAGGTGTAAATAATCAATCCGCAACTGTGACTTGTGCAAATAATCATGGTTTGTTAGTTGGTGATCAGGTTACAGTATATGGTGCAAACCCAATTATCTACAATGGTACATTTACTGTCACATCAAGAGATAGTGAGACAGTATTCCAGTATGCACTACCA
>FUFK010068863.1_pt1 | contig 10582 bp, 2 predicted proteins | sample 1021851 | NCBI WGS metagenome assembly FUFK01 (sample SAMEA51879418, study PRJEB19060) | metagenome
GCAGGTATAGGAGCATTGGGAGCAGCAGGTAACTTAGGATTAACATGGGGAGATATCACAGGATTTTTTAGCTAATGGGTATTGAATACAACAAAGACGGGTCAATGACTATAACTTTAGATGAAAATAATAATTTACCACAATCTATTTTAGGCAATCCTATACTGATTAAAGAGATAGATGATCTTATGGCAGCGCGGGATTCTTCAAATCAAAATCCTAATCAACAGCCAGAAGGTCCTACTTTACTTGATACAGTAATGTCAGAAGATGAGGAGTCTAATCTTTTAAATTTTTTACAAAAAGGAGTAGATGCAAACACAGAAAGCGAACTTTCTCAAATAATGAATAAGATAGTTGAGCAAGCGGAAGGTCCAGATAAAAATGCTGCAGAATTAGCTATTGAGGATATAGTAAAAAATTCCAACATAGATATTAAAAGTGTGCCTAAACCTCCTCTATCCAAAGAAGAACAAGCTTTAGTTGATAAATTAAAAGCCGAGGGTTATGGTGATAAATTTATACAATTACAATTAATGAAAAATAAAATATTAAGCCCTGCAAAAGATGTTGGTAACTACCTTAAAGAGATATATAAAGACTACTCTGCTTTAGCTATGGGTACTGGTGGTGATGATTATATACAATATCTTAAGAACAAAAAAATGTTAGAAGACGACCCTGGGATGATAAATTCTCCTTCAGGAAGAGAGATTCAAAATGAAATATATGCGTACGAACAATCAATAAACTTTGAGAATTTTTTAAATAAAATTATGGATGATGATAGTGTGATTGCAAATATTTTTAAGGATACAGGCGATAAGACTGACACTAAAAAAGATGATAAAAAAGACGATAGTAAAAGCACTGATGGTTCAGGAAAAGGTCAAGGTTTAAGTGAATTCATTGCTAGCAAAATGAAATCAGCTGATAGTGGTGATGAAACCCCTAAAGATGAAAGAACTAAAATACAAAAAATTATGGATGGTCTTTTAAGCAAAGATGATTTCTTAATGGACTTAGGTTTAAGACTAATAGAAGGGGAAGGCTTATTCCCTGGTGCTATTAAAGCAGCTAAGACACAAAAAGCTGCAGATACTGCAGAAGCGAAAGCTGCACTTGATGCAAAATTAGCAGATGCTTTAATTACACAAAGACTTTCACCTGCTGATATTTTACAAATTGCACAAGTAGAAGCAGCCAATGTAAATCCAGATCCTAACAGTAAAGAATATAAAGATGCACTTAGCGCGTCTATTGTTAGACAAACTTCTAAATCTAAAGATGATCTATCTGTGACTGAGTTAATGATGTTAAACATGATGGCTGGTGGGGATGTACAAGCAGCAGCACAAGAAAGATTAGACAGTTACAATAATCAAAATGTAGCAAGTAATACAGTAGAAAATTTTAAAGCATACGATGTAGGCGCTGCATCTAAATCATAACTAAAAAAGCGAAAGCTTTTTGAATACACCTCGGTGTAAAGGACACAAGTGGCAGAAGAACAACAAGGCATAAATTTAGGTAATATAAACTTAAACAATATTAAAACCATAAATGAAATGCTTGCTGATGCCGCAGCAGGTCAATCAACATCTACTCCCTCTGCACCAGAAGTAAACATCTATGAGATATCAGATGATCCTTCAGCTCCCAAAGTAGAGATACCCAAAAGTTATTCCCCAGAACAAGTACAAGAAGTATTAAATTCAGATGAACTGACAGCTTTTTTATTTAGCAAAGGTTTTTTATATGTACCTGGCACCGCTGCTAGAAAAATACAAGCACTTCCTGAAGATGAAGTAAGTGATTTTAAACAAGGTGCTGCTCCTATACTTGGATTATTTAAACAAATAGTACCAACAGTTAAATCTATATATGCTGATTTTGTAAACAACGAAGATTTACAAAGGGAATCTAATGCTATTATAGCACAATACCAAACAGACGCTGCTGCCAAAAAGTTTTTTACAACACCTGAAGGTGAAGTTAAATTATACCAACCTGATTTTGAATCTATATTTGTAGAAGGTAACGAAGATAAATTATCTGACTTTATAGATTATCTGCAGTATGGTGGCGGTATGATATCTGCATCAGCTATTCCTATGGCAATAGCAGCCATCGGTGCTAAGATAGCTGGCTTGGGCACTGCAGGATTTATAGGAACACAATTTCTTGTAAGTAACTTAGCTTTTGGTTTACCTTCAACATTAGAAAAACAATTAGAATATGTAGAAGATCCTAACTTAGGTATTACCTTAACAGGTTCAGCAGTATTTTCTGCTATAGAAACTACATTAGGTTTACCTGCTAGATTTTTTAGAGGGGCATTAACTAAAAAAGTTGGAGAAGAAGTTACTGATGGTTATTTAAAAGGTTTTGTTAAAGGCGGATTTAAAGGTGGTGTTTTAGAAGCAGGCACAGAAGTTGCACAAGATGTTGTATTAGAAACAGCAGGAATAGCAGAACAAGTAGATGACGTAAGAGATATACCTGCTGAATTATCAAAAACTCTTAAAGACCCTGCAGTTCAAAAAAATCTTAGAGAAGCAGGTTATCTAGGTTTTGCAGGAGGTTTTTTATTTGGTGGTCCAGCACAAATAATATCTGATAACAGAGCGAGAGATGTTTACGAAACTACTAAAAAGTTTGAGGGCACTACTAAATTAATAACTGCAACTAACTTTAATGACCCCGATGCTAGCGAATATATTAATAAAAAAGTTACTCACAATCAAATAGAAAGCACTAAAGATGTAGATGGTAATATTAATCTAGATGATAATAATAAACCCATAGCTCCAAAATTTGTAGTTGTAGGAACACAAGATATAGATGGAGAAAAACATTTAGTTTTAATTAATACAGACGCTAACACAGCAATTCCAAGCACCACAGTTCCTATAAAAGAAGCTCCTAATCTATTAAATATTTTTGTAGAACCTACACCAACAGAAAAAACAGAAGTCAACCCTGAAGCTATCCCCGCTACAGAACCTTTAACTGAAAAAGTAAAAGAGTTAAAAAAAGAAAACAAACAACTTATAAGCGTTTCACCAGAGCAAGCTGAATTAATTGCAGCAGACATGCGCAAAGGCGTATCTTTTGAAGAAGCTGTTAAAAAGCATGCACCAGGAGCTGCCTTACAAACTTTTAATACTACCAATCCTAATAAACCCGCGGAAGTATTAGAGTCGGAAGAAGAGACATTCGTAAACCATAATAAAAATACAGTTAAAGCTGCTGAAAGAAAATTACTAGAAAGAGGATATTCTAAGAAAACAATAAACTCTATATACAAAGAACCTAATGCTGCTGATGATATAGTATCAATGGCTAGCGATGAAATGAATTATATAGATGACTTACGAGCTGACTTAGAAAATTTAAATTATTATAAAGGACCCGAGGGTATTGCTAAAATAGAACGCTTACAAGCAGATATCGCCAAAGGTAAACGAGGCAAGACTAGAGGCAGAGAATTATTAGAAGATATAGTAAATAGCAAAATAGCATTCCAACCTGTAGAAGTTACAAATAAATATAGGACTGGTGAAAAAGTGGTGCCCCCTTTGTCCGAAACAGAATTACAAAAAGCAGGATACACAGTATCCCCTATAGAATATACAAGAGCTTCGTTTGAAAAAGATTTAATAAACAGTAGAGCAGAACTAGATAATACAACTGACAAGAATCAAAGAAGTATAATAGAAAATAGAATAAGATATTTAAAATCTTTATATGCTATTTCTAATTTAGATTTAAAAAGCAGATACAATAGATTAAGAAGTATGATAACTGGTAAAGGTTATACTTTTAGAGATCCAGAAATAACTTCTATTAAACAATTATCATCAGAATTAAAAGGCGTACAAGACGCATTAGATGGTACACTAAGAAATACTTTTTTAACAGAAGCAGAAAGAACAGTAGCTGTAAATAATTTTACTAAAAGACTTGATAATATATTGCAAGATAAATCTGACTTCGATGTGCTGATGATAAGTCTAGGAGCAGAAGAGATTATACCTCTAAATGATTTCCCTAAAATAGCTATGGGATACCCTGCTATATCTAAAATAACTAAAGATGTACAAGGTAAGATAATACCACAATTTGAAAAGGAAACTACAATGATGTGGTCTTTACAAGGCGATAGTCCTAAAATGAAAGATTCTTTTAAGGGTGACTTACCTAAACTACGAGAACAATTAACAAGTGAATTAAAAAGATTGATGGGGCTTGGTGCAAATGATTTAGAAGTAGTTGATAATTTTTTAGCAAACACAGGAGAAGCTCTTAATGGTGGATTTCTTGTAGACTTTGCTACAGTTGATGTGGCTACAAGAATGAGAACTATTGGCGCTGTATTAAATAGTGGGGTTCCTTTAGAACAAGCGACATTAGTAGTTCCTGAAATTGTACCACAAAATAAAATAATAATTAGCGCTAATGCTAATGAACCGTTTGCTTTTGATCTTAAGCAAGACCCTAGACTATTTACTCTACACCATGAAACAATGCACGCTTTAATGGTAAATGGATTTTTTACAAAAGAAGAAACTGCCGTATTAAAAGAAGCTGCTAAAAATTATTGGATTAAACAATATGACATAAGCAATAGACCTGGCGCAGATAAATTAACACAAGAGCAGTTACAAGAAGAAGCTATTGCAAATGCCTTTGCAGGGTATATGGCTTTTAAATATCAGCCTAGAGGTTTTATTGCTACATTATTTTACAGATTAAAATCTTACCTAAACGCATTATCTAATGTACTATTTAATAATACATATACTGATGCTAATGAAATATTTGAACAAATAGATTTAGGCAAAGTCAAGAAAAGAAAGTATGATGCCGAAGTACAAAGCTCGCTAGATTTATCTTATAGAAACGCTGCATATATAGCTGGTAAAAAAATAAAAGAACTAAAAAAAGAACTAGAGACTTCAGCTGTGAAAGGGGGCACCGCGGAAAATGTGGGTCTTGTAGGTGTTAGTACGCAAAATAAAGCTGGTAATGTATTTTTAAACAGCCCATTTATAGCCAATGCAATTAATAAAATTGTATTAGAAGCTGCTAGAAGTTCACCTGAATTGGGTTTAGCGATAGATAAAGTATACAGATATGTTAATCATTTAACAGGTAATCAAAACGAAACAGGCTTACCTACTGTAGATGATATAATAGAAATGGATGTTTTAATATCAGACATAAAAAAATTATTAAAAGATGTTGATTATGGTAACTATAATAAACCAAGTTTAACTAGAGGAGGAACCAGTAGATCTGATTTGTCTGTTTCTCTAAAAAGATTAAGAGAAACTCTTACTACACCGCAGCAAAAAGATGCTATGCAATTGTTACAAAATTTAATATACACTAACTCTGGACAAGATCCTGCCCTTAATGCCACACAAAGAGGTAGAAGTTTAGAATTAGCAGCTACTTTATTTGCAACTAGATTAACAGAACAAAATGTAGCATTAGCTAACAGCCCTGTTATAATGTTTCACGGTAGTAAAAAAGAATTTGAAGTTTTTGAAAGACAATTTAAAGATGATTTCTTTTACCATGTTGGAAGTCCTGTTGCTGCTAATATAGCAGTCAACCGTAAGAATGATTCTAATCCTACTATTATTATGCGTCTTATTCCTAATATAAAAAACCCTTTACGTATGAAAGATATAGGAACTTGGGATGCTAGTACTATTGTAGATGAATTAAATATAAGTGACACCAGAGGAAGAAAAGCTTTTACCACCAAACAAGGAATGTTTGTAAGTTCTACTATGGAAGCTGCTATAGCTGGACCTGATGGTATAACAGAGTATGAACTAGTAAATACACTACATCAAAAAATATTTACACCAGAAGAAACTCTTAGATTAAAGCGTGCTTTTGACTACGAGAAAAGTATAGTACAAAAACTTATAGACGCTGAGTTTAAAGAAGCTGCTAAAAAAATTGAAGCAGATGATTATGCTGCTCAGTTTACTGCGCGTAGAAAAATAGAAGATAAATATTCTGATCAATTAGATAAAGCAAGAGATAAAAGACTGGTTAGTGCATTAAAGAAAAAAGGTTATGATGGTATAGTTTATTTAAATTTAAATGAAGCATCTTCTGTAGAAGGTGGACCTAGAGATTCTTATATAGCATTTAGCAATGATCAACTTATACCAGCTAAAGAAATACCTGCTGATTATGATTTGGGTAATCCTCTATTCCACGCATCTTTAAGATCAAACCAAGATCCTTCTGCAACAGATTCTACCCTAGACGAATTTCCTAACATGAATAGGCAACAAGAAAATCAATCAATAAGAATTGTTGATAAGTTAGTAGAAGATTATAGAAAAGCATATGATGGTAATGTTAAACAAACTGAGGAACAAGTTGTAGAAAGATTAAATAAGTATAATAAAATCGCTACACATATAAGAATTTGGGCAGCCAATAACCCTATCTTTGCTCCTTTATATAACACAGTAAAAGGTAGAGAACAATTTACAACTGCCTTACAGTTTCAATTACAACAAATACTAGCTAGAAATTATCAGCCAGCAATGCGTGATACAGAAACAAATATAAATTTAACTAAAGCATTAGAAATATCTTCTCAAGTACCTGGTAGATACTTACCAGATCGACCTATAGATGAGGGAGGTAGAATTACTTTTATAGCTAAAGAAAATGGAAGAGGTGCTGGTAGTACCATAAAGGCAGGAGATATTGTTATACTACAAGGTGATGCTGCTCAAGCTTATCTAGACGTACAAACTGCCATGCAAATGGCTAATAAAGAAATTATTAGAGGTCTAATGGCAAACGAAAATGTGATGCCTATGCTTAAATTTGCTATAGGAGTTTTACGTTCTAACAGAAAAGATCTAGCTAACATTTCATACAGTGATAATGAAAAACCTATATTAAGTTATAACGAAGAAGATTTACAAAATATAGAATATGATGAATTAAAGTTTATTGTGGATGCTATGAAAGATCCTGCTACATATTTGCAACCTGCAGGTACATTTAATTCTGAGCTGGCTAAAGTTGCTGCATCTGTTTTAAGTAAAGAAGCAACTGAGAGAGATGCGGATGGTTCTATTATAAGAACAACAGGAGTAGGTACAGGTTTAAATGCCTTATTAAAAGAGTTATATACTTATAAAACTTTTAAACAAACTGACTATGTACCACTACAAAGATATGGTAATAGTTTTATAGCTGTAAAAGATGCAGATGGTAATGTAATAGAATACAGAATGTTTAACAAGGGAAAGTTTTTTGGTAAGTTTTTAAATGAAGAAGATGAAGTTAGAAAACAACTAAAAGAAAAATACCCAGAGATAAATATTGATAGTTTAGAAACAAGAGATGTAGACATACAAAATTTAAGACAAGGAGCTAACGCTGATTTAACCCATATGGATTCTATAGCACAATTTCTTTCTGACTTAAATGCTAACAATTATTTAGATGTGAGAAAAGAATTAGAAACTTTAATAAATAAAAAAGTTGGGGCAGATATAAGAGGATATGGTGTATTTCTAAAACCAAGAAAAGAACAATCAGGTGTGCCTGGTTTTAGCACAGACTTTGGTAGGGCTATCAGCCAATACTTAACACTAGCCTCTGGCTTTGCAGGTAAGAATAGGTTTAAAACTACAGAAGTAAGATTATTAAATGATGTAAAACAAAGTGGTAAGAAAAATTTAAAGGAAGCAGTAACTAGGTGGTATGAATATTCTGATGATCCATATCAAGAGTTTGCATTGCCTAGACGATTGGGATTCTGGTGGTATCTGGGGGGCAACATATCATCTGCTTTATTACAAACAATGAGTATACCTCAGTTTGTTTTTGGTAAGTTGTCTACATTTTCTAACACAGCAACTGCAACTAAAGAGTTAGTGGTAGCATTAAATGATACAAGAAAAATGTTATCACTCCCAGGTATATCGCCAGGTAAATTTAAACAAAGAACTTTACAAGATATATTTATGGACTTTAGTAAGGCACCAGAGGATGTTAAAAAAGACTATCTAAAAGAAGTAGCTAATGGTATAGTAAAACCAGGATCTGCTTTCAAAGAATCAGGTATGCCGACTGATCAAATGAATTATAGAACTACTAGCAGAGTTAGAGAAGGTTTAAAAACTGCAGAAAATACAGTAATGGGTGGTGCTTTTGCTACCATGGAAACATTCTCACGTACAGCTGCTTATTTCGCAGCGTATAGATTGTTTAGTAAAAATAAAAAAGCAAGAGAAAAAGCGCACAAATATTTTATGCACGATGCTAATTATAGATATGCTTTACAACTAAACAATGGTGAAGTTAGTCCTAGAATATTAGCCCAATTTGTTATAGAAGAAGACTTTGGTGTATATGGTAAGACTGAGAGACCAGCTGTGATGCGTGGTCCTGGTTCTGTTGTATTTTTATTTAATACATATGTAGCACAGATGTTAAGTCAAATATTTAGGAACCTTACAAGCAGAGGTTTACTTGGAAAAGAAATGGCTGCAAAAGCGTTGCTGATGATTGGTTTGACTGGTGGTTTATTTGCTGTACCTTTCTTCGATGATGCCGCTTGGTTAGCAGAGTTTATATATAATACGGTTACAGGTGTTAGAAAAGATAGAAGACAAGTTGTTAAAAGATATTTTGATGAGCATGGTTTTGGTTCAGGTGCTATAGAAGCTATGGAAAATGGATTAGTAAATAAGTATTTAGATTTTGATTTAGCTAGCAGAGTAAGATTTAATGTGCCAGGTGTGCAACAATTTAAAGCTATGTTAAATATGGCAGGCTTTAATTCTGGTGCGCGTGGTGAAGAAGCCCTTGGTGCTTTTGGTAGTATGACGTTTGGTAATGCCCGTGGTATAGTAGATAAAATAAAAGCAGCTGGTGGTATATCTCAACTAGATGGCGAAGACTATATGAAAATTATAGGAGGTGCTTTACCTACATTTATGAAAAATTTAATAACAGCTAAAGATTATTACACAGGTGGTCCAATATTTTCTGGTAAAGGTACTCTTCTTATTGACAATCCTTCTGCGTATCAAGGATTTTTAAAGACTATAGGTTTTAATCCTACAGAAATAACTAAAACACAACAACTATTATATTTAGAAAAAGTAAATGGCGGAGTCACAGCAGAAGCAAGAAGCAGATTTAATACTAGAATTACAAACTACTACAGAGATCTTATAATAGCTATTGATAGAGGTGACTCAAAAGAAATTGCTAAGCTAGCCCAAGAAGAAAGAGAAATAATAGCAGACCTAATTAAATTCAACAGCAACTTGCACCCAGGATTAAAGTTTATGCCTAATGTTTATAGACTGATGCAAGAAGCTGTGAAAGATGTTAACAGGGCATACCGATTAAGTACTGGTAGTGCCTATGAAATAGTATCTAATTTACAAGATTATCAAATAGCAGGTATAGGCTTACTACCTGCGGACCCATACTAACATAACCAACTAACCCACTCTTTAGACTTAGAACCTTTGGGTTCATCAACTACCACAGGAACTTGGAATGTTACCCCATATTCTGGGTGTGTAAACCATAGCGCTTGTTGTGGTCGCTCTGATGTAAATCTATTTGAGTAAGCATACTCGTCATATCCTTTAGTAGATCCATTAACAATAGTACCTTTTAAGGATATATACTGGTGGTAGTGCCCAAGTAATACGTAGTCAATAGTCTTATTTCTATTGTGGTATTCTTGTTTAATCTTCTGCACACCACGGGCTATCGGTCCAAGCATACCCACAATTCCCGTGCCCCCTGCCACACCGAGACGATCTCCATGTGTCAGTAAGTAGTTAACACCATAGACTTTGTATACTGTATCAAAGCCTGTAGGTATTTGGAACTGTATGCGTTTGTCATTTTTAAAATGTCTAGCNAATAGGTTATATAGCATCCANTCGTAGTTAGTTTTCGCGGCTTGTTTGTGGCGATATTGCTTATAAGTTCTGGAGTGATTACCATAGGTACAAGGTACAAATACTTTACCGAAAACTTTAGCAAATCTTTCCAATGCCCATGTCATATTATCTAACAGATCTAAGACATGCTCTATATTAGTGCCATCATTGTTCTCTGCCAATTCGTCATGGATATCACCAGATATCATATCGCCACCCAAAGCACAGACCAATCCTGGATATTTAGGATTGACCATGTGNTTCGTACATAAGTCAATAGTAGTTTCTACTACGTTCTTAAATCTNTTTAATGCTATCTCTCTATCATATTTATTAATACCATTAACCGCTTGCTCATCTACAACTTCACCCCAGTGAAAGTCAGATAAGAATATAGTAGGTACACCTGGCGCACCTTTGGCTGGTGTATTTTTAGTCAACCATTTTGGCGGCTTGGCTACATGTGTCTCAGCTTTTATAAGACTATCTTTTAATTTTTGATGCGCCAAATTTTCTTTGGCTAAAACTTCTACTTTCTTTTTTAATTCTCTAATCTCTGAATCGTGTTCGTATTGTTGTTCTATTAATGCTGCTTCAGCATCGGGGGGCACCACTGT
>FUFK010076822.1_pt1 | contig 10581 bp, 10 predicted proteins | sample 1021851 | NCBI WGS metagenome assembly FUFK01 (sample SAMEA51879418, study PRJEB19060) | metagenome
ATGCAATATTTTTGAATACTTCCTATTTGGCATCTTAATTTGATGAATATTTAAGTGCTGCTCTTAAAAGTTTTTGAGTATATTCCTTTTTGGGATTTTCAAAAACCTCATCAGCTTTACCATACTCTACTAACTTTCCCTCACTCATAACAAAAATCTGATCACACATAGACCTTATTACTTTCAGATCATGGCTAATAAATAAATATGTTAATTTATATTTGTCTTGCAATCTTTTTAAAACGTCTATCACTTGAATCTGAATAGATCTATCAAGCGCTGAAGTTGGCTCATCAAGGATCATAAATTTTGGGTTTAGAATTATTGATCTAGCAATTGCGATTCTTTGTCTTTGACCACCAGAAAATTCATGTGGATATTTAAAAATGAGGCTATCGTCTAATCCAACATCTTTCATTACATTTGATATTTTTTCTATCTTTTCTTCATTGGAAAAGTCAAAATGTATATCTAAGCCCTCTCCAATGATTTCACCAACTGTCATTCTCGGCGAAAGAGACCCATAAGGATCTTGAAAAACTATTTGAATATCTTTTTTTAATAATTTCTTTTCAGCTGAACTGAGATCTTTAATTGATTTATCATTAAATTTAATTGATCCTTCAAAATCAAGAAGATTTATAATCGCTTTTCCTAGTGTTGATTTACCAGATCCTGACTCTCCTACCACGCCAACTGTTGAATTTCTTGGAATTTTTAAAGAAATGTCAGAAACCGCACAGAATCTATCAGTTTTAAATAGCTGTTTTGATGGTATTTTGTAAAAAACACTGAGGTTTGAAATATCTAAAATATTATCCTCTGAAACATGCAAATTATCCTTTTCTTTAGGCTCTGATTTTAAAAGCTTGATCGTGTATTCATGTTTTGGATTAGAGAAAATTTCCGTTGTAACACCTTGTTCAACAATTTTACCCTCTTTCATAACACAAACTCTGTCACTAAACTTCTCAACTAGTCCTAAATCATGTGTTATGAATAGAATTGACATTCCTAGCTTCTCTTTAAGCCTATTCATTAAATCAAGAATTTGGGCTTGAATAGTTACATCTAAGGCTGTTGTTGGTTCATCAGCAATTAAAAGCTCAGGCTCATTTATTAATGACATTGCGATCATTATTCTTTGGCGCTGTCCTCCAGATAATTCATGAGGATAGGATTTATATCTCCTTTCTAAATCAGGAATCTCAACAAGCTCCATTAACTCTTTTGCTTTCTTCTCTGCATCTTTTTTTGAAATATCTTCATGACTTAAAATAGATTCGGTAATTTGATTTCCAACTCTGTGATAAGGGTTAAGGGATGTCATTGGCTCTTGGAAAATCATAGATATTTTCTTTCCGCGTATTGACTGAAGTTGTTTATTAGACATTTCCAATATTTCGGAATGATGAAATTTAATTGACGAACCCTTTCTAAAGATTGTTTTACCCTCAGGTAAAAGTTGCAATATTGACATCGCTGAGACTGATTTTCCAGATCCTGATTCCCCAACCAGTGCCATAGTCTCATTTTTATTTATTTCAAAAGAAGCATCCTCTACAGCTGTGAAAATAGAATCTCTTACCTTAAAACCAACGGTAAGATTTTTTACTTCTAATAAATTGCTCATAAGTTTCTTTTTATTTCCCTAAAAATATCAATTGTTGCTAATTTAGCAGTCTTTAATCTAGTTATATTGATGAAGCTATGGAATAAACTAGGATAATGAATTTGCTTCACATTTTTTCCCATGTCATTCAATTTTGCTGCATATGCTTCTGCTTCATCACATAGTGGATCAAAACCGGCGGTAATTATAACTGTTTTGGTATTAAATTTATTATTATTATCAATTTTTAGCAGATCAAATCTTGAATCTAAATTATTTGCTTCTTCTGCCCTAAAATAATGCCAGAACCACTTCATCTGCTCCTTTGTCAGTAAGAAATTCTCTCCAAGTCTTTCTAGAGAAGGAAAGTCTAATGATGGAGATACCATTGGATAAATTAAGACCTGCAAGTAGGGAAGTTCTTTATCTTTTGAACTTCGGTCATGTAATAATGATGCAGCTAAGTGACCTCCAGCACTATCACCACAGATAATTATTTGTTCTTTGTTGTATCCATGGCTTCTCAACCACTCAAAGGCAATGTTGGCTTCCTTAAGAGCTTGAGGAAATTTATTCTCTGGAGAAAGGCTATACTCCAATGAAAAAATTTTAGTATTTANTTCTTCACACATAAAAGATACAACTGGGTCATATACATCTATATCGGATATTGCATAACCTCCTCCATGAAAGAATAAAACACATTTATCAGAAATTTGTGAGTCAAGCGAATACTGTCTTAGAACTAAGTTATTCTTTTGCTCAATAATAAGATCTTCTTTATGAATTATTTTTTTAGGAGCAATGTTATTATTTATTTTTATCCTTAAGTTCGCCATTTTTTTACGCATTTCATCGGAAAACTCAGACATGTCTAAGGCAAATCCAAATTTTGTAATGAACCAAGATATTAAAGAAATATAAATCATGGATTGATAATCAAAAACCTCATTTTTATAAGTAATCTCCTTTCTAAGTGTTAGTACTTTTAAAGCCCAATTAGGTAAAATAAAGAAAATATTTAAGAAAAAGTTAATTAAAAAATGTTTCATTTTGTTCTGTTGCGTTCTAAAAAATCACTGCTCTCATTATACGCAATCTTTATATGTATGTTTTCAAATAATGTTTTAGCTTCAAACCAAATAGTCCTAGGTAATGAGATCCTGGACCCCAAAGATGCTTTTAAAATGACAGTCACTAAAATTGAAGATTCTCTTTTTCTAAATTGGAAGATAGAAAAAACGTATTATTTATATCAAAACTCAATAAAAGTTATTAATAAAGACCAATCGATTGCATTTGATCTAATTGGTGATCCAATTGTCCATAAAGATGAATTCCTAGGAGAAACTGTAATATTTAGGAATAACCTTGCTTTAAAGGTATCAGACCAAACAGAACAAAATCTGAAGAACTATGAGGTAATCTTTCAAGGATGTGCTGAAAAAAGGTTCTGTTATACACCAATAAAAGTCAAGTTATCAGCTTTATAAGTCCTGCAATAATCTTTTAATTTCCACGAAAAAGCATATAAAATCGACTGATGGAAATTCTTTTAATAAATGGGCCTAACTTAAATCTTCTAGGTAGTAGAGAAAACTCTATTTATGGGAGCGATACTTTAGAAGATATTGAGAAAAATCTTTCAGTAATTTGCAAAGAGAACGATGTTTCTTTTGCATCCTTTCAAAGTAATGCAGAACATGAAATTGTTGAAAAAATTCATGCGGCTAAGGAAGATAACGTTTCAAAGATTCTGATGAACCCAGGCGCATTTACACATACAAGCATTTCAATACGAGATGCTCTTATCGGTGTTGGCATTCCGTTTTATGAAATACATATTTCAAATATATTTGCTAGAGAAGAATTTAGACATAAATCATATTTTTCTGATATTGCAGAGGGTGTTGTATGTGGAATGGGTACTAAGGGCTATGAATTTGCCCTAGAAAAAGCAATTAATTCTAATTAAATTTTATGAGTATGGATATAAGAAAAATTAAAAAATTAATCGAGATGCTTCAAGAATCAGACCTTACAGAAATTGAAGTTACTGAGGGCGAGGAAGCTGTAAGGATTTCAAGAAAATCTTCAAATGATATTGTGGTCGAGAAGCCAACTTCAGACAGAAAAGTTGAGACAATTATTAATACTGAAACCAAAGAAACCTCAATATCTGGGTCAAAAACTATTACATCACCAATTGTTGGGACTTTCTACAGAAGGCCAGCACCAGATAAGGACCCGTATGTAAAGGTAGGAGATGTGATTGATGCTGGACAAATTGTTTGTATTGTTGAAGCAATGAAAATGATGAATGAAATTAAATCTGAATTTAGCGGGAAAATAGTTTCAATTGAAGTTGAAGATGGTGAACCAGTTCAATTTTCTCAAGATTTAATCACCTTTGAATAAATGTCAAAAAAAGTTCTAATTGCCAATAGAGGAGAAATCTCTTTACGTGCCATAAGGGCATGCAAAGAACTTGGTTTAAAAACCGTATGTATTTATTCTGAAGGTGATAAAGAACTTAAAAGTTTGAGATTTTCAGATGAGTCAGTTTGTGTTGGCCCTGCTGATCCTACTAAAAGCTATCTAGATGCGCCTACTATTTTATCTGCTGCAGATGTTACTGGATCAGATGCAATTTATCCTGGGTATGGATTTCTAGCTGAGGATCACTCTTTTGCTGAGCAATGCAATCTTAGTGGATTTAAATTCATTGGCCCAAGCTCACAAACTATAAGACAAATGGGAGACAAAATAACTGCAAAATCTATCGTTACCAAATATGGTATTGATGGAGTGCCTGGTTATGATNAAGAGCTACCTAATAATGAGGAAGAAATTCTAAAAATAGCAGACGAAATAGGATATCCACTTATTGTGAAAGCNACAGCAGGTGGTGGTGGAAGAGGAATGAAAATTGTAAGGAGCTCAAANGAGCTAATTAATTCAGTACAAATTGCAAAGCAAGAAGCGCTTAATGGATTTGGTAGTGATGTCGTTTATTTTGAGAAATTTATTGAAAATCCTAGGCATATTGAGGTGCAAGTCGTAGGAGATGGAAAAGGAAATGCTATTCATTTAGGTACCAGAGATTGTTCAATTCAAAGAAGACATCAGAAATTAATTGAGGAAGCTCCTGCGAGAGACGTCAATAAAGAGAAGCTTAATGAAGTTTTAGAAAACTGCGTAAATCTTTGTAAAGACCTAAATTATGAAGGTGTTGGTACCCTAGAATTTCTCTATGAAAATGAATGCTTTTACTTCCTTGAAATGAATACTCGTATTCAAGTAGAGCATCCTGTGACCGAAATGATTACTGGATTTGATTTAGTAAAAGCCCAGCTAAGAATTGCATTGGGCATGCCAATGACTTTAAATCAAAGTGATATAAATTTCAGAGGACATGCAATTGAATGCAGAATTAATGCTGAAGACTCTGTGAATTTTATTCCAAATCCTGGAAAGATTACTAGGATGCANATTCCAGGAGGGTTTGGTATCCGATATGACTCACACATNTATAACGGTTATGAGGTTCCGCCATTTTATGACTCAATGTTGGCAAAAATAATTTCACTTGCTGGCTCCAGAAAATCAGCTATTAAAAGGATGTTAAGTGCTCTTGATGAGTTTTTTATTGAGGGGATAAATACAACACATCAATTCCATCAAAAAATGCTTAAAGATGAGAAATTCATAGAAAACAAACACACAATCAACTATCTTGAAAATGAGTTTCTAAAAAATGCTTGAANAACAATATAATCCAGAACAAATCGAATCTAGCATTCAATCTGAATGGGAAAATACAAATAAATATAAGACTGCTCCGGATGATAGAGAGAAGTATTATTGCTTGTCCATGTTCCCATATCCCTCCGGGAAACTTCATATGGGACATGTTAGGAATTATACAATTGGTGATGTTATTTCTAGATATAAAAGGATGAGAGGATTCAATGTCTTTCAGCCCATGGGCTGGGATGCCTTTGGACTGCCTGCTGAAAATGCAGCTATTCAAAATAAAGTTGATCCACAAAGTTGGACAGAACAAAACATTGAGAATATGAAATCACAACTCAAAAGACTTGGATTTAGCTATGACTGGTCAAAAGAGCTTAAAACCTGTGACCCAAACTATTATAAGTGGGAGCAGGAAATTTTTAGTCTTCTTCACAAGCAAGGTCTAGTTTATAGAAAGAAATCTCTAGTTAACTGGGATCCAGTTGATGAGACAGTGCTTGCAAATGAGCAAGTTATAGATGGAAAAGGATGGAGATCGGGAGCAACTGTAGAGTTAAAAGAAATTGATCAATGGTTTTTAAAAATTACAGATTATGCTGATGAACTTCTTAGTTCCATAGAAAACCTTGATTGGCCTGAAAATGTAAAGTCAATGCAAAAAAATTGGATTGGTAAATCTTTTGGATCAGAAATAAGTTTTTCTCTCTCTAGCGGAGAGAAGCTAACTGCTTTTACAACAAGAATTGATACTATATATGGGGTTACATACCTTGCGATATCACCAAATCACCCAATTTCACAGAATTTAGCGAATCAAGATACTGANATAGACGACTTTATTAAAAAATGCAATGAAACAAAGATGGCTGAAGCAGATATGGCTAAGGCTGATAAGTTGGGATTAAAAACGAATTTAAAAGTTAAACATCCTTTTACAGGAATTGATCTTGATGTCTGGATTGCCAATTATGTCCTAATGGATTATGGAACAGGAGTAGTGATGGGAGTTCCAGCTCATGACGAAAGAGATCATGAGTTTGCTCTCAAGTATAATATAGATATCAAGCAAGTCATAAAAGCTGATGAAGTGCCCTCCTCTGAAAAAGGTGAGCTCATTAACTCTGAGAAATTTAATGGTTTGACTTCAGAAAATGCAATCCAAGATATTAATAGCTATCTTGAAAAAGAAAAAATAGGTAAAGGTATTGAGAATTTTCGATTACGTGACTGGGGCGTCAGCAGACAAAGATTTTGGGGATGTCCAATACCAGTAGTCTATAAAAATGATGAGCCTATTTTTTTAGAGAAAACAGATCTGCCTGTTGAGTTGCCAAAAATAAAAGATGGAGAGTCTCCAAAACCACTCAGTCAAAATAGTAATTTCTTTGAAATTAGCCCCAACGAAAAAAGAGAAGTTGATACATTTGATACTTTTGTAGATTCGTCCTGGTATTATGCAAGATTTACAGCAGCAGATAACAACAACAAAGCTTTAGANGAAAATTCAGCATATTGGCTTCCAGTTGATCTTTATATTGGCGGCATTGAACATGCTATCTTACATCTTCTTTATTCAAGGTTTTTCCATAAAGCTATGAGAGATATTGGCTTAGTAGAGGGTGATGAGCCTTTTAAAAAATTACTTACTCAAGGAATGGTTCTTAAAGATGGGTCTAAAATGTCAAAGTCAAAAGGNAACACNGTTGANCCACAACANTATATTGATAATTATGGTGCAGACACGATACGTCTTTACATGATGTTTACTGCTCCTCCGGAGCAAAGTTTAGAGTGGTCTGAAACTGCTGTAGAAGGAGCTTTTAGATTCTTAAAAAAACTTTGGAGCTTTACCCATGATAAAAAGTTTAAAAAAGTAAAGATANAAGGNGAGTTAGATAACAGTCAGAAAGACTTTAGAAGAAAAATTCATTTAACTATCAAAAAAGTTACTGATGACTATGAAAATAGATATGCTTTTAANACAGTAATTGCAGCNTGTATGGANCTTTTAAATTCAACGCCAGATCAGATTAAAGGTGAAATATCATCNGAAAATGATCAATTCTGCCTCAATGAATTCNTCGCATCAATCCTGCAAATGCTTTATCCGATAGCGCCGCATATATGTGAAACTCTATGGAATAACTTTTTTGAAAATAGCTCAGAAATTGAGGACAGCTGGCCGACTTTTGATGAAGATTTAATGGTCACTGATACATTTGAGTTAGTTGTCCAGATTAANGGAAAAGTCAGAGGAAAAATAGAAATATCATCAAACTTAGAACAAGACGAAATCGAAAGTGTTGCTAAGTCTATTAAAAATGTGGATGATTTACTTGGCGATAAGGAAATCAAGAAATGTATCTATGTAAAAGAAAAACTAATAAATTTCGTAATCTAGCAACCCTAATTTTCCTTAATATAGCAATTCTTAGCTGTTCATTTAGTCCAATTAATTCAGACTCTGAAATTATTGTGAGTAAAATTAAGTTTGATCTATCTGTACCTGTAAAGATAAAAAATAATCTAAGTATTTTTGTTAAAGAAAATGAGGCATCGTCAACAGAAGTAAATATTATGAAGTTTGAGTTCAAAGAAAATAATTTTTATGGTGGTGAAAATCTAGGCTCCCTTGAAAGTGAAGTTGTTGGGAGTATTCAGGTAAACATCCTTAATGACGAAGAGCATTCTAAAAAGATTAGTTCTTCAAGAAGATTTAATACTCAAAGCCTTAATCCTCTGGCACAAAAAGAATTAGAAAAATTAATGCGTGTTGANATTATTGAAGATTTAAATAAAAAAATAGTNCTTTATTTAAAGACCCATGAAGATAAGTAGTCTCAACTTCAAAAATAATCTCAGAGGAAGCGCTGTGCTCAGTCTAATTCATGGAAAAGAGATGATACTAAAGAATGAGGTAAAAGACTTTTTGACAAAAGATTTTGCTAACCAAGGCTATGGTGAAACAATAATCTTTGAGGCTAATGAATCAGATGGTCTTTTGTCAGCAATTCAAAACAATCTTGGAGGTGGTTTATTTGGGTCACAGATAATAATTAAGATAGTTCATAGTGAAGGAAGGTTTCCAAAGGCTCTTTCCGAAACATTAGAAAAGATTGATTTAGATAACATGAATAATATTAAGATTATTATTGATAGTNTTTCTGAATCTATAAGCCCGAACACAAAATGGATCAAAGATAATAAAGAATTTATACAAATTGTTGAATGCACAAAATTAAAACCACTCGATGAAAAAAAATGGTTAAGAGATAAGCTCAACTTTCTTGATAAAAAAGATGCAGATAGGGTTGCAAGGCATTTATTTGAATTGAACTCTAGTAACTTAGTTGCACATAGAAATGATATTGAAACCCTAAAGATATTACATTCAGCTGAAAAAGATTCGGTTTCACTTGAAAACTCCATAAGTAGTTCAATCCATACTGCTTATGAGCTAGAAGATTGTTTATTGAATTTAGATGAAAAGAGATCAATTAAAATCCTTAGGCAAATTAAACAAAATGATCCAAACTCNCTTGCACTAGTGATATGGGTTTTAGATAAGTTAATAAGTACGTCTCTTATGGCAAAGAAAAGCGCTTCGCCAAAAGGATATCTTGAAAATACAAAAATGTGGAACTCAAAGATTGGTTCCTACTTATCTTTTATAAAAAAAATGGAATCTAATCTATTAAATCTAAGTAAAGATATTTTTGAGATTGAGAAAACTTTTAAGGGCATTAAAAGGCTTGATACATGGAAGGAAGTTGAGAGACTAATAATTAGAATTTGTACTAGCTAAAATACCTTTTTACAAATGCATTTTTACAAATCTCAAGTAATTCACATTCGGGATTAATTTTAGTTTCAAGATTAACTATTTCNTCAACGCCTACAATTCCCTTTGTGGTGCTGGTAAACCAAATTGATGAAGCCTCCTTTAAATCATCTATGCCATAAGATCCTTCTTCAAAATTTAGCTTCTTGTCTTTAATTATTTTAATAACCTGATGTCGCGTTATACCTGGCAAAATGTTNGNNGANAGTTCCGGTGTAAAAATAGTNTTATNTTTAACAAAAAATATGTTGCTTGCACCACCCTCAGTNAGCTCACCATTNTTATGCATTAATATTTCATTACAACCAATACTTTTGGCATCATTCATTTGAAGCACATTACCAAGCAATGAGGTTGATTTAATATCGCATCTCTGCCAACGAATATCATCAACCAACATGACCTTTAAGGGTGATTGATTAAAAAAAGAAAATTCTTCAATAAAGCCAAANCTTTCACAATCACTNTCCTCGGCGAAGTGAGATCTTATAGAATCAACTCCTCTTGAAACTTGGTAATAAATATATCCATCTTCAAATTTGGATTCATTTAAAAGTTTTACTATTTCAGTTTTGCANTCCTCAATAGAACAAGATATTTTAGTTTCATTGAGGCTGTGTTTGAGACGATCAAGATGTGTTTCAAAATCAATAAACTTTTTCTTATAAAAAGAAATAACTTCGTAAACGCTATCTGAAAAAAGGAACGCTCTCGACATCGGAGAGACTTTAATATTTTCTATTGAATCAACTTTACCGTTGTAAGATGCTAATTTAGGCATCACCTAGGCCAAATAAACCTCTAAACCACAATACTAAGCTTGCCCACAATCTGCCAAAGAATCCTTTTGCTTCAACNTCATTTAAAGCAACCAAATTTTCGGTATGTAAAGTTTTTTCTCCNTCTTTAATTACCANTGTCCCAAGNGTTTGTCCTTCTTTAATTGGAGCTCTTAAATTGTTCTGAAAGTCATAGCTAATTGTGATGTTTTTAAAAGTAGTTCTNGGAAGAGTTAACTTAATATTATTTTCNGNNCCNAGCGAAACCAGATTNTTTTTACCACCCCATACATCAACATCTTTGAGAGNATTATCNTTTTTAATTACTTCTTGGGTTGAATAAAATCTAAACCCATATTCAAGCAATCTTTGAGTATCATTAAAGCGCTCTTTATCAGATTTAGCACCTGCCACAACAGCTATTAGCCTCATGTCATTTCTCTTTGCAGAGCTTATTAGGCAATATCCAGCAGATTCTGTATGCCCTGTCTTTACCCCATCAGAGGAATTGTCTTTCCAAAGAAGTCGGTTTCTATTTGGCTGCCTTATGTTGTTGAAGGTGTAATATTTTTCTTTATATAAACTATATGTTT
>FUFK010717276.1_pt1 | contig 10580 bp, 8 predicted proteins | sample 1021851 | NCBI WGS metagenome assembly FUFK01 (sample SAMEA51879418, study PRJEB19060) | metagenome
GCCATGAAAAGTGTCGAGGAAGGTCTAAAGGTCATTTTTAAGGATGGACATCAAAAAAACGTTATTGATAAAATGCAAACTAGAAGTAGATTGTACGATCTAGTTGATTATAAAAAATATAATTCACTAGATAAAAAAATTTATAATTTTAATACAGATGGCCACAAATAATGACTGAAGATATTAAAAAAGGTTTATTAGGAATTGTTGTTGATGAAACAGAGGTTTCTAAAGTAATGCCAGAAATTAATTCACTTACTTACCGGGGTTATGCTGCACAAGATTTATGTGCCAAATGTAAGTTTGAAGAAGTTGCTTATCTAATTTTAAATGGAGAACTNCCTAACAAAAAACAATTAAAAAATTTCGANAAAAATGAAAAAAAAGAGCGAAGATTATCTAAATCCTTACTAGATAGTATTAAGAATTTTCCAAAAAAATCTCATCCTATGGATGTNGCNAGAACAGCGGTAAGTATTATGGGTCTTGAAGACAAAGANACAAAAGATAACTCTCCTAANGCTAATATGAGAAANGTTATGAGAATATTTGCGAAAACACCAACGGCTTTAGCAGCTTTTTACAGATTAAGGAAAGGAAAAAAAATAATAAACCCTAAAAATAATCTCTCATTTTCAGAAAATTTCTTTTATATGTGTTTTGGTAAAGTACCTAACAAAGAAATTGTTAAAGCCTTTGATGTCTCATTAATTTTATATGCAGAGCATAGCTTCAACGTTTCAACTTTTACAGCAAGAACTATTACAAGTAGTTTATCTGATATACATGGGGCAATTACGGGTGCTATAGCTAGTTTAAAAGGTCCTTTGCATGGTGGTGCCAATGAAGAAGTAATGCATATGATGAATAAAATCAAGAAACCAGAAAACGCACTTAAATGGATAAATACTGCTTTAGACAAAAAGTCTGTTGTAATGGGGTTTGGACATAGAGTTTATAAAAGCGGAGACTCAAGGGTACCTACAATGAGAGAGTATTTTGCTAAAGTTGCTAAAGTAAAAAAAGACAAAAAGTTTGAAAAAATTTATGACATAGTAGAAAAGGTAATGATTGATAGAAAAAATATTTATCCAAACGTAGATTATCCCACAGGTCCAACTTATCATTTGATGGGATTTGATACAGATTTTTTCACACCAATATTTGTAATATCTAGAATTACTGGATGGTCAGCTCACATTCTTGAACAACATGCCGCTAATAAACTAATAAGACCTCTTGCAAGTTATAAAGGTAGTGGTTATAGAAAAGTTATACCAATAAATCAAAGATAACTATAATTTTTCAGCTAAAATATTTTCTTCGTCAATCTTTGAAACACTGTAATTATTTTGATCAAATTTTTTTAAGATCTCTTCGAGTTTTTTGCCGGTAGTTTTATATCCATCAAAATGTTTATATTCAAATATAATTTTTTTAATATTTATATTATTTAAATCAATATTTTTAAGTATTGCATATTCACTACCCTCAACATCAATTAAAAGTTTATCGATTTTAGTAATAGAATATTTTTCTATAAGATCTTGTAAAGTAATACTTTGTATAGAAATTTTATCGATATCTATATCTTCAATCTGAAATCTTTTAGATCTGTGGTCTAAAATGTGACTTTTATTAAATGAACCAATCCCACTAGACCAATGTTTTTTCAATTTAGGTATTGATGATCGTTTAACAAAGAAAAAATCTTTTTTCTCTTTTTTGTCAGAAATTGCAACTTGTTCTAAGATAATATCTTTAAAATCTTTTAAGTTGTTGTTTATTGCTTCAACATTGTGTGGTACGGGCTCAACTAAAAGAACTTTTTTTGGTAAAGTTTGTTCTATCTCTTTTTTTATGTGAACACCAAGATGAGCACCTAAAACTACAAGGCCGAACTCACTCATCTTACGTAATTCTTTTAACTAAAAGCGTCTACCCAGCTTCCTTGTGTGGATGCTTTTGAATACTCTGTAGCCCTACCTTCAAAGAAGTTCATATGTTCTACTGCGTTTAACATAGTGTCTAACCATGTTAATGGATTTTTTTCAACATCATAGATAGCCTCTAAACCTAATTGAACTAATCTTCTGTTACCAATAAATCTTATGTAATCTTTAACTTCTTGAGCGGTTAAACCTTCCATTGGTCCCATCTCAAAAGCTAAATCTATAAATGCATCCTCATGCTCAACAATTGTTCTACATGCATCATAGATTTCTTTTTTAAGTTTTGGAGTCCATATTTCTGGATTTTCTTTAATGAACTCTTTGAATATTCTTATCATTGAATTACAATGCAGAGTTTCATCTCTCACAGACCAAGTAACGATCTGACCCATGCCTTTAAGTTTATTGTGTCTTGGGAAATTTAATAATATTGCAAAACTCGCAAATAACTGAAGGCCTTCTGTGAAAGCACTAAAAACAGCAACTGTCTTTGCTATATCCTCTTTTGAATTAACATTGAAACCTTGCATATAGTCATACTTGTCTTTCATTTCTTTATATTTCATGAATGCAGAATACTCAGACTCTGGCATTCCAATTGTATCTAGCAAGTGAGAATACGCTGCAACATGAACTGTTTCCATAGATGCGAAAGCTGTCATCATCATTAAAACTTCTGTTGGTTTAAAAACACTTGTGTAATGTCTAAGATAACAATTGTTTACTTCAACATCTGCTTGGGTGAAAAACCTAAATATTTGGGTAACTAAATTTTTTTCTGGCACTGACAGATTTTTTTGCCAATCTCTAACATCATCACCTAGAGGCACTTCTTCTGGTAACCAATGTATTCTTTGCTGAGTTAACCATGCATCATAACACCATGGGTATCTGAATGGCTTATAAACAGGATTTTCTACTAATAATCCCATTTTTTTTGGTTGTATAATTTTTCCGCTTTCTTCTTTTTTCATTACTGACATGATAAACACTCCTCGTATTTGTTTTCTTCGTTTTGTGGTTGATTTTTTGATTTATAAACATTTGCTNTAATGTCTGTTGAATTTGCGTCATTAACATTTTCAGCTCTTTGTATTGATTTCGACCTGCAGTAATAAAGGCTTTTTAAACCTTTTTTCCATGCTTGATAATGAATTTGATGTAGATCTTTTTTGTGCACATCAGCAGGTAAAAATAAGTTAATAGACTGAGCTTGAGATATATGTGGTGTCCTATCAGCACTTAAATCAATAAGCCATCTTTGATCTAGTTCAAAAGCTGTTTTGAAAACATCTTTTTCCTCTTTGGTTAAAAAATCTAAATGAGAAACNGAGCCTTGATTAGTTGTTATACTTGACCAAATTTCATCATTATTCTTACCATGTTTTTCTAAAACTTTTTTTAAATACTTATTTCTAACATTAAAAGATCCGGACAAAGTTTTATGTGTATAACTATTAGCTGCTATAGGCTCTACGCCTGGAGATGTTCCTCCACATATAATAGATATGGAAGCAGTTGGAGCAATCGCCGTTTTATTAGAAAATCTCTCTTTAAAACCATATTCAGATGCATCAGGACAAGAACCTCTCTCCTCAGCTAGGTCTTTTGAAGATTTATCAACTTTGTTTTGAATGTTTTCAAATATTTTTTTATTCCATACTTTGCTCATTACAGACTCTAAAGGTATCATTTTTTTTTGAAAATAAGAATGTAAGCCCATCACACCAAGTCCCACACTTCTCTCTTTTGTAGCTGAATACACGGCATCGCTGAATTCCTCGGGTGCATTTTTGATGAAGTCACTTAGTACATTGTCTAAAAATCTCATTACATCATCTATAAATTTTTCATCATCTTTCCATTCATCGTATTTTTCTACATTTAAAGATGACAAGCAGCAAACTGCCGTTCTATCTCTGCCTTCCCTATCGATACCTGTTGGTAAAGTTATTTCACTGCAAAGGTTTGAAGTTTTTACAGTTAATCCAGCTAATTTATGGTGTTGTGGTATTTGTCTATTAACAGTATCAATGTAAATGATGTATGGTTCTCCTGTTTCAATTCTAGCAGTCAATAATCTTATCCATAAGTTTCTTGCAGATACTGTTTGTTGAACTGCACCGTCTTTAGGGCTTTTGAGTGCCCATTGTTCATCAAGTTCAACTGCTCTCATAAAAGCATCTGACACAAGCACTCCATGGTGTAAGTTAAGTGATTTTCTATTTGGATCTCCCCCTGTAGGTCTTCTCATCTCTATAAACTCCTCGATTTCAGGATGATCAATAGGTAAATAGCATGCTGCAGATCCTCTTCTTAAAGAGCCTTGGCTGATTGCCATTGTTAAAGAATCCATAACTTTAATGAAAGGTATTATTCCTGAAGTTTTTCCTACTCTTCCAATTTTTTCGCCAATTGATCTTAGGTTGCCCCAATAACTTCCAATACCCCCTCCTCGAGCTGCTAACCAAACGTTTTCACTCCAGAGACCAAGTATTCCTTGTAAGCTATCACTTGCTTCATTTAAAAAACATGAGATTGGCAAACCTCTTGTTGTTCCACCATTAGATAAAACTGGCGTTGCTGGCATAAACCATAGATTGCTTATATAATTATATAATCTTTGTGCATGTAGATTGTCATCTGCATAATGACTTGCCACTCTAGCAAACAGGTCTTGAAAGGATTCATTCTCACCAAGATATCTATCAGTTAAAGTTGCCCTACCAAAATCCGTTAAGTTGTTGTCTCTACTTCTATCAATTTTAATTGTTATGCCTTTTGAATTTTGAAATAATTCGGTATTATTATTTAATGTGAATAAATCAGGACCTTTAGTTTTATTATGAATTTCAACTTTTGGTTTAAATTCAGAGACAGCTTTCTTAATGGCCTGAGACAATACTTTATTCATTAAACTCCCTATTTTAACTTAATATTATAGTAAAACAACTATATGTTGTGTGCAGATTTCTTAAATACACTATATAAATTAGAAATCAATAGAACATTTATAGAACATGAAAAAAAATATGCAATAAAAAAATTAAAGAAATATACAAATATCAACATGAAAAAAGAGAAAAAAATAGATCCCTTTGGTTTTAGAGAATATGACGCGAGATGGTTATTCCCAGAAAGCATCAACGAATTGGGAATCGAGTCGGTCGGAAAAGGATTCGGAACACAGGTCATAAAAACAAAAAAAAATCCAACAGTTATAGTTGGTCATGATTATAGGTCATACAGTGAGAATGTTAAAAAAAATTTCGTAAATGGACTTTTGTCTACAGGATGTAATGTAAAAGATATAGGTTTATGTCTTTCTCCTACTGTTTATTTTTCACAATTTAAATTAAATTCAGATGCTGTTGCAATGATAACCGCAAGCCATAATGAAAATGGATGGACAGGTATTAAAATGGGGATAGAGAAAGGGCTAACACATTGTAAGGACGAAATGTCAGAATTAAAAGATATCGTTTTAAATGAAAAATTTATTAGTGGTTCGGGTAAATATCAAGAAGTCAAAAATTTTAATAAAGTTTATATCGAAGAATTATCAAAAAATAAATTAACAAAAAAATTAAAGGTTGTTGCAGCTTGTGGTAATGGGACAGCTGGTATATTTGCACCTGAAATTTTAAGAGGTATAGGATGTGAGGTAATAGAACTAGACTGTAATTTAGATTACACTTTTCCTAGATACAACCCAAATCCAGAGGATATGGAAATGCTTCATGAAATTGCAAAATGTGTAAAACAAAATAATGCAGATGTGGGTTTTGGTTTTGATGGTGATGGAGATAGAGTTGGTGTTATAGATAATAGTGGTAAGGAAATTTTTGCAGATAAAATTGGATTATTAATTGCAAGAAATATTTCAAATCAACATAAAAATTCAAAATTTATAGTTGATGTAAAATCAACTGGTTTGTTCATGAATGATGAGATTTTAAATAAAAATAATTGTAAAACAATATATTGGAAAACTGGTCATTCATACATAAAGAGAAAAGTAAATGAGGATAAAGCGATTGCTGGATTTGAAAAGAGTGGACATTTCTTTTTTAATCAACCACTTGGTTATGGTTTTGATGATGGTATTAATTCTGCAATTCAAGTTTGTAACCTTTTGGATAATCAAAATGAAAAGTTAGATGTTTTAATAAAAAGTTTACCTAAAACCTTTCAAAGTCCGACAATGGGTCCTTTTTGTAAAGATGAAGAAAAATACGGAGTCATTGATGAAATGATTGATAAAATTAATAAACTAAAAGAAAATGATTTTAAAATTAAAGGACTAAAAATAAATAATATACTTACAGTCAATGGAATTAGATTTTCATTAGAAGATGGGTCTTGGGGATTGATTAGAGCTTCCTCAAACAAACCCTCTTTAGTTGTAGTTACTGAAAGTCCGTCGTCTGATGATTTAAAAAAAGAGATCTTTTATTTTATTGATAAGTTATTACAAGAAACTGGAAAAATTGGTGAATACGATCAAAAGATTAATTAAATATTAAAATACCTGTATATAAAAATTGTTCCNACNGCATAAAGAAAAACTCCAAAAAGTCTTTGAGCTTTNATTTTGTTCATTTTNTAAACNGTNTTTGCTCCNANTCTTGCCATAAAAGTTGTNATTGGGACAAANAATAAAAAAGCTGGGATATTAACAAATCCAATACTAAAAGGTAAATTTGCATTAAAGTAAAAACCTGAAATTAAAAAACCAACTGAACCGGTTATAGATATAAACAATCCTATTGTTGCGGCACTCCCTATGCATTTGCTTATTGGATAACCTAAGTATCGAAGCAACGGAACATTCATCATAGCGCCAGTAATACCCATGGGTGCAGATATAAATCCTGACATTAAACCAAAGATAGCNTTNGGATAAAATGCTNTATTTACANTAACTNTCTTAACTTGTTCGTTCGCAAGCATTAAGTATGCTCCAAAAACGTAAACAACTACTGAAAAAAAAAGAACAAGACTTTTTGTGCTCATATATGCGGCAAAAACTGTTCCCATTAGAACACCTAAAACAACAAATAACCCAAAGGTTTTTACCACATTTATATCAACCAATTTATTTTTATAATGGGTAAAGACAGACGCTGAGGATGTAAATATTGTTATTGTAAAGGCTGTACCAACTGTTAAATGCATTAAAAAATCTTTTTCAATATTTAAAGTTTCAAATATAAAAAAAAGACATGGAACAGAAATCAATCCACCACCTATTCCAAATAATCCAGCAAAGAAACCAACAGCAGTTGCTGCAAAAACTATAAGTAAAATAAAATACCAGTATTCGTTTATTAAAATTGATAAGGACAATGGAACCTTGTTAATTAATTTATATTAAAATATTCAACGAAGGACCTAACAGAAACTAACAACAAAAAACAGCCAAATATTTTGCTTAATAACTTTTTATTAATTTTGTAAACAACTTTGGCTCCAATTCGGGCCATTACCATTGTTACAGGTACAAAAACAAGGAAACCTAACAAATTAATGTAACCAAAACTGAAAGGTGATTTTACATTATCAATTATTTCTCCACCTGTTATCATTGTGATTGAACCAGTCAAAGCTATTAAAAAACCAACCGCTGCAGCTGTACCAATAGACTTTCTAATATCATATCCAAAGGTTCGCATAAATGGTACCATTAAAGAGCCTCCACCAATACCTAAAGGGACTGAAATAAATCCTATCAATATCCCTGAAATTTTTTTTATTAATTCTGAGATTTTTTTTGGTTTATCCATCAATTGTTCCCTTAAAAAAATAAAAAACAGACCAACACAAAATGAAAATATTGCAAAAAATAAAACTAATGCTGGTGTTTTTAAACTTACTGCCAAGAAGGTTCCACAAAGAACACCTAAAACTATAAAAATTCCAAAAGACTTTACCATATTAAAATCAACTGCGTCGTACTCCATATGTGTTTTTGTAGAAATAATTGAAGTAGGTATAATTATTGCAAGAGAAGTACCAACTGATAGATGCATTCTTGTCACTAAATCAAAATCTAAAACAGTAAAAGCATAATACAAAGCTGGTACCATTATAATACCACCCCCTACTCCTAATAAACCGGCCATAAAACCAGCCACAGCTGCTGCAATTGCAAGAACAGTTAATAAATTTATTATCTCGTTTAAATTAAGATTTTCCATTAGGTATTAATCTGATTTGCTTTTTCATTATTTTGGACGATTGTCATTATATGTTTTGCTTTTTGAAAATCAGAGTCTCTTGCCATCATATTATCACTTAAGTATCTTTTCCAATCTTTAGAACCNGGTTGCCCATGATATAGTCCAACTGTATGTCTCATAACATGATTTACTTTTGTTCCTACTTTTACTTCCTCTTCTAAATATTTTAAAATTTCTTTAGCTATATCTTCTCTAGATGGGACAGTATTATTACTAAATATTTCTTTTTCGATCTCAGATAAAAAATATGGATTTTGATAAATTGCTCTACCTATCATAACGCCATCACATTTTTCTAAATGTTTTTTTATATCTTCAGTGTTTGTAATCCCACCGTTGATGATAATCTCTAAATCAGGGTTTTCTTTTTTAATCTCATAAACTCTATCATAATTTAATTTTGGTATTGAAAGGTTTTGCTTTGGTGTAAGACCTTTTAAAATTGCTTTTCTTGCATGCAATATAATTGTTTTGCAGCCTGCTTCTTTGATTTTGTTTACAAATTTATTTAGATAATCAAAATCTTCAATATCATCAACACCAATTCTAGTTTTTGCCGTTACGGGAATATTGCAAGCATTCACCATTTCATTTAAACAATCTGCTACGAGATCAGGCTCTTTCATTAAACAGGCTCCAAAAGAGTTTTTTTGAACTTTTTTACTNGGGCATCCNAGATTTAAGTTAATTTCTTTATAACTATATTCCTCAGCCAATTTAGCAACTTGTGCAAGCTCTTTTTTATCTGAACCACCCACTTGAAGTGCAACAGGCTGTTCTTCGTTTCTAAATCCTAAAATTTTTTCTCTATCACCATGTATNGCTGACTTNGTTGCAACCATTTCTGAATAAAGCATAACGTTTTTGCTGATTAGCCTTAAAAAAAACCTATCATGACGATCTGTACAGTCCATCATGGGTGCAACTGATATTTTACGATTAATTTTTTTATTAGTATGCAAGAGCTTTTCCCATTAATTTGTCAGGTAACCAAGTTACTATTTCTGGGAAAATACACAATATTATTATACAGATAACCATCATTATCATAAAAGGAATTGAGCCTTTTAATATTTCAGAAAGACTAACATCAGGAGTAATCCCTTTTATAATATATAAATTTAAACCAACCGGAGGTGTAATCAAACCAATCTCCATATTTATTGTAAAGACAATTGCAAACCAATAAGGATCAAAACCAAATTGAGTAATTATTGGAAGCAGAATTGCTGAAGTCATAACAATTACTGCTACTGGTGGTAAAAAGAAACCAGCTATTAAAAGAAAAATATTTATATAAAAAAATAAAACCCATTTATTTAAACCCATCTCTACAATAGTTTGAGCAATCGATTGCGTTACATAAAGGGTGGATAAACTAAAAGCAAATATATATGAGCCCGCAATGATAAACATTATCATTACACTCTCTTTCATAGATACCTTAACTATATCCCATATTTTTTTTGGTTGATAAATTTTATAAACAACAGCAATCATGACAAATACTAAAAAAGCACCTACTCCCGACGCTTCAGAAGGTGTTGCTACACCACCATATAAAACATATAAAACTCCAACTACNATTAATAANAANGGAAGTACTCTNGGNATGACTTCTAATTTTTCTNTNAGTGTTGGNGGTNTTCTATTTCTTANAATTTCTGCNGANTNTTTGTCAATAAANTANGAATANATNTAAGCCCATAACATAAATAANCCNGCNAGNAGTAANCCAGGTATNACACCACATAAAAATAATCTTCCAATAGAAGTCCCTGTTGCTAACCCATAGACAATTAAAACAATACTTGGTGGTATTAAAACACCTAAAGTTCCGCCTGCTGCTATACATCCAGTTGCTAATCTTGCTGAGTATCCTCTTTTTCTCATTTCTGGAATACCCATTGTTCCTATTGCTGCACATGTTGCAGGACTTGATCCGCTTAGGGCTGCGAAAATAGAGCAAGCTCCAATATTTGAAACAACAAGACCACCAGGCAATCTCCAGAGCCATCTGTCTAAACCTGTGTACAAATCTTTTCCAGCTGGTGAATTTGCAACAGCCATACCCATCAAAATAAACATTGGTATAGACAACAAGACAAATGAATTTAAACCTGCATAAAATGTTTCAGCAAAAACATTTAAAATTGAAAAACCTTCAGCAATAACTAAAAAAATTACTGAAATAAAACATAAACCAAAAGCTATTGGTATTCCTGAGAATAACATTACAACAGTTGCTATCCCGACTATTAAACCTAATAATAAAGGGTCCATTATTCAAACTCCTTTAATTTTCTTACATGTAAAATTAATTCAGATATATATGACATTGTCATAAGAATTGCGCCGATTAGCATTGATGAATAAGGTATCCATA
>FUFK010043236.1_pt1 | contig 10579 bp, 10 predicted proteins | sample 1021851 | NCBI WGS metagenome assembly FUFK01 (sample SAMEA51879418, study PRJEB19060) | metagenome
AATCTCTCCTTAACCATAGACTTTTCAGTTGCACTAATACCTGCCTGACCTGCCATGTAGTCATTNTATGCTTTATTAAGTTGATCTCCTTCCTTTCTTGCTCTATATCTGATTGCTCTAACATGCTGCATCACACGAGCTTTTATTGCTTCAGGACTATTATCTGCTTCACTAATTTGTCCCAAGTAAATGTCAGACAACTCGTCTAGAGGATTAATCATGATCGTAAAAATTTAACTACTCTTTTTCCTGTACTTATTTAGGAATTCTTTTATATTGAAGTTGATTATTTCNTCTTGACCAGGCACCATAGACTGTGCATATTCTCTCTGTGCTGATGTTCCAACCTCTCTTTGGTTTGAGGGTACACCATAAATTCCTGTTTCTGATGCTCTTTTTACCCTTTTCTTCTCTGTTAAGTCCCTAATCCATGATTTAAACATCATACCATCCTCTGTTACACAAATTAAATAATTAGTTCCTCTCCTAATAACCTTTCCTACTAGTCCTGTATTTAAGTTTTCTACCAACTGATTTACATTGAATATTTTTCCTGAGACATAGTTTTCTCTTAGATTCTGCCAATCAAATTTAGGTGCTATCTCCCACATACTCCAACCTTCTTTGATCTTCATTTGTTTCTTAACTGTGTTGAACAACTGTTTTACAGTCTTATCATCTAAACTATTAGGAACTCCCTTACTAAATGTCTCAAAATCATTCTCTGCTGCTGCTTTTCTCATTTTAGATGCAGACATTCCTTCTACACCTTCAGCATCTGCATCTCTATCACCTGCTGATATAGTTTTTACTTTATTAAAATTATACAACTTACCATTATATTCAGTTGAAAGTTTATCAAACTCCTTAACTCTATCACCACCAACAACTATATTCACACTTGAATATCCATCACCATATGCTTTCTTCAATACATCAAAAATAGTTTTAGAATTAGGATCATTGACTATATTATCTGCATGACTTGGGAACATCTTCTGCATTACATCATACTTTGTATCTGTATCTAATGGATTTTTCTTTGCATCCTGACTTCTTGATGGATATATTCTTAGAGTTCCTTTACCTGCTGCCTTCTTTGCCTTATCTAAAAGTTTCTGATGTCCTATTGTNGGNGGATTAAATCTACCAAATACTAAAGTTATNTCACCTCTATCAGTCTTNGTCTCATCATCTGACTTTGGTTTATCATCNTTNATATCNTCTTCCTTTGCTTTTCTTNACTTTCTTTGGTNCTTCTTGNTGTGGTGCNTTTACTTTNTTATNTAATAANACTAATCTACCTTGTTCTGTTTTAGCAACTATATTACCTTCNNTATCCATCCAATTGCCGTGACCATCCCCTGTCAAACCTCTGCGNTCTGCTTGCTGAGANGCTTGTGATACTCTTGCTTCAGTAAAAAAACTAGTAAAGGATTTCATAAAAATTATTTATGCACCCGCCAAATTGAATACATCTGTATCACTCTTGACTTCTATGCCACATTCTTCAGTAAATTTCTTCAAATCATTCTTAGATGGATTATCAAATCTTTCTCTTGCCATGTCATGATATTCATCTGATAAATCAAATCCAATATAGTCATGTCCTAAAAGTTTTGCTGCTAATCCAGTAGTACCAGATCCACTGTAAGGATCAAGAATCACACCTTTTTCTTGCATGATCCCTTGAATACATCTCAATGGTAATTTGATAGGATATGGTGCTGGATGTGGATTCTTCATCTCAGGACCAAATTTCCATACACTACCATAATTAGCAGATCTTCTAGGTAATCTAGGATGCTTTTCACCTTTACATAACCAATAGATTCTTTCATCTATCTGTATGAATCTGTAACCAGATATTTCAGGACCACTACCTCTATTCCATACAATCTCTTCTCTAATATTCCATTTAGTTTTGACTAACCACTGCCATGGTGATATAGCATTACCTTTGAAATATCTAACCTTGTGATTATAAAAGAATGATCCACCAGGTTTTGTTTTATCAAATAATATATTCAGCAATTCAATCTGTTGATCCTGATACTGATCTTCTGGAAGAGTATCATCAAATGCAGCATATTCAATCTTACGAAATAAACCACCACCTACTCCACATTTGTTGTAAGGTGGTGATGTAACTGTGCAGTCTATACTATTATCCTCTAACTCCTTTGATAACTGAATACAGTCACCAAGTCTCAAATCAATCATAGACATAATTTACCTACTAATATTATAGCATACTATGAGGAAACTTTCAAGAAAGGTGACACTAAATCTTCATCATTAATATTCATTTTTGCTGCTCTGAAATAAATCACCATTAAAAATTCAGATAGTTTATTCTTTTTTTGTGCTTTAAGAATTGCCTTAATTGTTCTCAAATGTCTTAACTTATTTCTAAGTTTTGCTGAGAAAGCATTCTTGTTCATTTTATATAATTTTTTAATTTGTGTTTCTGATAAACTATCAAGTCTAATTGCAAATTCCATAAACTCTTTAGGAGTTTTAGTTTCTCCAAAGATAGTAAATTTACCAAAATTAAAATTACCTTCTGTCTGATTATAAATGGTTTCTAGATAATCTGACCAATATTCTTCATCTATTTTAGATCCTATTGCAGGAATATTAAGATCATAATCTTCACCAGTATATTCTTTCACCAATGCTTTAAACTGAGGCATTGGTACATTTCCTGTCTGTGCATCTGCTGGTCCTCTTTTTCCTTTATCTCCTTTAACAACTAAATCTTTAACTTCTGCTTTAGAAGAATTACCTTGCATTCTTTGTTCTATTTGATAGAAGTAAGGATAATTTCCAACTTGAACTGATGCTTTATAGAATAAAGAATTACCTGTAAAGTTTAATTTAGATCCTCTATTAACTATATCAAAGTAACTATATGGTGTAGCAAGAAACTCACCATCAAAAGGTTTCAGACCCTCTACTGGAACATCATCTACATTAGTTTCTTTTACTTTTACTGGAGCATTTTTTGTTTGCTTTTTTAAAGAGATTGGAATTAAATCATTATTTTTAACCAACTCAGATAGATATGCATTTAAAGTTCCAATAAAAATTTGTGGAGGAACAAAATCTTGAAAATCATTCTGATATATTTTTACCTGTTTCAAAATTTCTTTTTCCATCTGTGTATTTACTACAAAGACATCAGCAGTATTCCAACTATCTTTTTGACCACCAAAAACTTTTTTTTGTTTGTCTGTAAATACATCCCATATGGCACCCATGATATAACTCACCTTATTGTTAGGCATTATTCCTGATGCCCAACCTTGAGTTCCATCATACCATCCATACTTCCAATTGTTATCTCCTATCTTATTCTTGATAGCTTGTGCTTGATTCAAAAATGTTACATACCAATCCTCTGGCATGTTTGGATAAACTTTTGTGAACACAGATTTAAGTTCTGTATCCTCATCTGGTTCTAAATTAGCGTTCTTTTCTATAGCATAGTAAGTGGCTATGATAGAACACTTTTCTTGTTCTTCTTTAAAAACTTTAGCCATTTTTTCAAATAATAATTTTGTTTGAAATCTTATTAAGTTTCAACAAATTCATTATAACATAAATTTATTATACTGACATACCTCTGTCTGCCATGAACTTCTTGAATGCAGGTGAGTTGATTCCTCTTTCTGGATCTGCCATTCTTGCTGCTCTAGATCTCTTATGATAGGGTTTGTCTCTTTCAAGTTTCTTGTCCTGTTCCCTTTCATACTTCTCAGGATTTCTCATTGCACGATAGTTTTCTTCAATAGAATCATCAAATTCATTCCAGATAAGTTTAGTAATCTCATGCTCAGAGAAAACACCAGATGCTAATAGATCCTCTTTCATATGATCTGCTGCCTTGTATAAAGGTTCACCTGTTTTTACATTCTTCTTACCTGCTTTGTAAGCTTGATATGCTGGTGTGTTACCTTTCTTGTCAGCATTAGTTACTGTGTATGCTTCACTCATCTTCTTATCTTTAGCAGCCTTCTTCATTGACTCCTTCTTGTCACCATCTTTATCAAGATCTAAAAAGTCTGGTTTGCTACCTTTAGATGATTTACCATTACCATTCTCTTCTTCTTTCTTACCACTCTTCTTTCCTTTCTTCTTATCAAGGTATGCTTGAAGACCAGCATTAATCTTACCTTCAATGATTTCTAAGATACCAGATTTTATAATCTTTCTATCCTCTGCAACTAAATTCTGATGCAATCTCTGTTTAGGTAAATCAAGATCATTGTTATTTGATAATCTAGAAAGTTGATCTTTCTTATGAAGATATTCAGTGTAAGACTCCTTTGCTACTCTGATTGACTTTTCCTTAACTCTATCAAAAGCAGCTGCAAATGCCTCAGTTAATCTTTCAATCTTACTAAGTCTAAGTGGTGACTTATCACCATCAATAGCATCTGATAGAATTGCTTCAATCAATGACTCTGCTGTAGGAACATCTAGATCATGATGAAAAAATACTTTCTCCAATATCTCTTCTGACACTTCATAGAGATCTTGATCATTTAACTGATTCAAGTTCATCTTGCTGAAAGCATCTCTAGACTCTTCTAAATTCTTCTTTATTTCAGGGTTGTATATTGCAGCGTAAGCATTATACACATGTCTCATATCTGACATTGCACTACGATGTTAGTTTATCTTTATATATTTATAAATCGCCTTCTCTCCTGTTCTCAGAGTGATATACATCAAACTCTCCGCCAGGATATCTACTCTTCAACTTATCTACATTCATTTCAATAATCTCTTCTGGTGTAGTGTCTAAGAGAATACATGCCTGTATAAAATACCACATGATGTCACCTAGTTCACGTTTCAAATGAAATAAGTTCTCTTTATTTACTGGTTTTCCTTGAAATACAATCTTCTTGATAATTTCAGTAAACTCACCTGACTCAGCACATAGTCCAAGTGCAGCAGTTAATGCCCTATGAGTGCTGAACTCCTTAGAGTATAAGTCTCTTAGACGATCTTGAAAATGACCACCATACTTACTCTCTTCAGAAGTAACAGCATTTACAAATTCAGTATACTTATCAAGGTCAATTTGTTTAGTCATTAATAGGTGTACCCCGCAACAAATAATTTTTCATCAGAAGATGGTTGAGATCCAAGAACATATAATCCCTTAGATGCTTCAGAGTTTGCCTGTGCTCTTGCAAGAACAAACTTCTGTCCTTCTGTTTCATTACTACCACCCCATGCTCTAAGAGCAGAGTGTTGTAATGCTCTACCATATGAGAATGATAGATTCCATGGTTTATCAGCAGCAAGAAGATTCATTTCATTTAGATATAGAGATGCTTCTTCTTCACTTAGACCACCAGATAAGAATACAATGCCTGGTACAGCAGCAGGCACTGATCTCAGTAATGTAGTTACTGTTGCTAGTGCAACATTCTTAGGATCAGACTTACCTTCATAATCAGCACCTGGNACTGTCATNGATGGTTTTAGAAGTGTTCCTTCTANNTATACACCATTNTGCTGACAAGCAAAGTATACTTCCTTAATTATTTTTTCCTGTATCTCAGAAGTAGTTAATATATCATGATCACCATCCATCAAAATTTCTGGTTCAATGATAGGAACTAAACCTGCTTCTTGAACTGATCTAGCATATCTTGCAAGACCCCATGCATTTTCTCTGATAGCAAGATCAGAAGGTCCATCTGCTGTNATTTGTAGAACTGCTCTCCACTTTGCAAATCTTGCACCTCTTGCATAATAATCACTTGCTCTTTCTGTTAGACCATCTAATCCAGAACAATATGTTTCATGCTCCAATCCACCAACTAATGGTTTTAATCCNTTATCTACCTTAATACCTGGTACTATTCCTTGCTTTTCTAACTTTGCAACCATACTCTCACCATCAGCATGATCTTGGAATAATGTTTCTTCAAATAAAATGGCACCACTAATATAGTTTCCAAGTCCTTCTGTAGTGAATAACATACCTCTGTATGCTTGACGATTCTCCTCTGTATTTTCTACTCCAATGCTAGCTAATCTTTTNCCACATGTGTTTGTAGATTCATCAACTGCAAGTATACCCTTACCAGGTGTTGCTAATTTAAGTGCAGTTTCTCTCAGTGTTTCTTTATAGTATGAAAGTGCCATGTCTATTTCTTAATNTTTTCTTTATTATTTAGAATTTAAAGTCAGCAAATGTTGACTTTGATTTTAACTTTTCATCNTTAGTATACTCTTCTTCTTGGTTAGTGTCAATCAGATCATTCTGAGCACTCTGTTCACAATCATATAATCTCATCTTTGCTCTATCAATTCCTATTACAAATCTCTTATAGATTGTAGGATCATTATATCTGTTCTTTAATTGTTTTACTAATATCTGATTTAAACCTTCTAGTTCTTCCGTGGAAATAAGGGCAAACATAAGGTCAGCAGTAGCAGGTAAACCAAAGGACTCACTTGTGTCAGTAAGCTCAACGTCACTGCTACCATACCCAGAACGAGTAGTTTGAGTAGCTGAGACAATGGGGACGTTGGTTTCAACTGCCAATCCTCTAAGTTCTTCAGCAATTGCTTTGATATACGAGTAAGAATTGACATTTGCATTTGCNCTGTATCTAGATGAAGCGCAGATATTAAGATAATCTACAAATATTATATCAGGTTTAAAAGATTTTTTCAATGANAATTCAGTTAGTAATGCTTTGAAATGTCCACTATGTGCTGATGCAGTAGGATACTCTTTGATCACTAAACTACCCATTGTCTTCTTAGTAATATTGTTCACCTTAGTGGAGAACATAGGTTTAGGTAAATCTACAATATCTTGTATTCCAACATTCAATANGTTTGCATCTATTCTTTCTGCTATCTTCTCCTCTGCCATCTCCATAGTNATGTANANTACATTCTTATCTTGGAGTAAACATGAACTAGCAACATGGCACATGAACAAAGACTTCCCCACACCAGTGCCAGCAAGAGCGATGTTAAGAGTTTTATTTGGGAGACCACCCTTTGTAATCTTGTTGAAGAACTCCAAGTCAAATGGGATCTTCTCTTCTTTCTGATGGTAGAATTCATATCTTTCCTCATAGTCTTGAAGATAATCATGTCCTATATGATTATCGAAAGAAACAGCCAAAGCATCAGAGAGAATAGAAGGAATAGCATCCCTTCCTTTTTTGTCATCTTTTCCATCAGCTATTGCAATAGAGTCTAACAATGCTAAGTATATAGCTCTGTCTCTNCACCACTTTTCTGTAGTATCAATTAACCATTCATTCTCTACAGGACTTTCATCAAGACAACTAATTAAATGAGTAACNCTTTTAAATGAGTCCTCATTTATNTCATCTCTCTTCTCAACTTCAATNGATAATACNTCCTTTGTAGGAAGTTCATTATACTTNTCTACAAAAGAAAATATCTCTTCATACACCATCTTCTGATGAGGATCTTCAAAATACTCAGACTTNATAAAAGGTATTGATTTTCTTAAATACTTTTCATTGTGTATTAGATTTTTTAGAATTAAAAACTCAATTTGTTCCATAACTAAACTCCCTATTTGCAGTCTCTTCTAGAGCTTGCATAACTTCTGGAGTAAAGTAATCATCTGGATTGGCAAGTATTTGTTTACCATAAACTTTTTTACCATTGATCTCATATCTACCTGCTACATTCTTCCACAATCCACCTATCTCTCCTAGTTCTAGAAGACCATAGTATTTGTCAAGACCTCTNTCATCATAATAGAGTCTGATCTTTACTTCTTTATTNTCTTTACTTAACCTTGATTTGTGAGTCTTTGCCTTGATAATATTTCCAATGACTTCTTTTCCATCTTTTTCTTTTGCCTTGCTGAGATAGATGATTGTACTCGCTGCATACTTGAGTCCAGAACCTCCCCCCATTTCTTTCGTTGGTACGTAACTTCCAATGACATCGTATGTATGATTTGTGACAATGAGGGGAACATTTGCTTGTCCAAGTTTTAGGGTTAACATTCTGAATGCACCTTTAACAAGTTGAGATTTAGTCATGTCTCTTACTTGTTTATCATCTAGTGCATCTCTAATTTCTTTCTCTGTAGAAAGCATTCCCAAAGAGTCTAACACAAACATACATTGTTTGCGTTCATCTATGGGTGTTTTAAGATATATATCTACTGCCTTAAGTGCCTTAGTTCTAAACTCTTCAATTGTCACCACATTAACAACAACTAACCTTTTTAGGTCAATCCCACGAGACTCAAGTAATCCTTTATTAACTGCGGCTTCAGTGTCAAAATAGAGACAATAACTATCAGGATTAGAATCAAGGAAGTTCTTAACCACTGCGAGGGAGAAAAAAGTCTTTCCAGTAGAGCTTTCACCAGCAATGGCGGTAATTTTATTATTAGATACACCGCCAAATATACTGCCTGATATAAGCCCATTAAAAATGTACGAACCTGTGTCCACATATTTTTCAGTTTCATCAATATCTGATGCAAGTTGTGTGAAGTCATCTCCTATCTCTTTTACAATTTCTTTTAAAAAATCCATTTCAAATTCCTAATAATTTTTTTTGTCTTTCAAAGTATCCATGAAGAATCCATGAACTACTATTCATTTTATCTTCACCACCAACACCATATTTGAATACTACATTTTCATGATTGGCAAACCCCATAACTTCTGGAGTATTACTTGACCCTCTATCACCACCATTACAGAAAATAACTTGCTTAGATATCTCTAAACATTTTCTAATTGCACCCTTGGCAGTGTCATCAGAATCATCCCATGATATNACAGCATCAACCATATTCAAATGTCTTATAATTTCTGCTCTCTCTTTCCATGATTGAAAGTATTGTCCTTTCTTTCTTGTTAACCATTCTTCAGTATTGAGACCTACTATGAGATAATTGGAGAGATCTTTTGCTCTCTTAAAGTATGATATATGACCACTGTGAATTGGATCAAATCCACCAGTAACAAGACTCACTTTTTCAAAAAACATTCTACCTCCATTTAGTATATGGTAGAGACTCTACATCTGTTTTATCTTTTACTGCAATTAACTTTTCAGTCTCTAATTCATCACTCTCATCTGCATTTGTATGATGAGTGACTTCCTTAAGAGTCTTAAGATAATTTATTACATGTTCTCTAATTTCCATGAGTTCATCATAACAACCTTGATTGTGTGCACAACCACGAAGATCATGATCTGGTTTGAGGACTGATTCAGTAAAGAGATCTAATGCCCTCTCATACTTTTGTGATGGTGTTTCTTTTCCATCTATTGAGTTTTGGTCTTTCATGAGAAGAATAATTCTAGGTTAACTACTTTTTCAACATTCCATCCTATGGCGTCAAGTATGACCTTAACAGGTTCAAGAAACGCTTTCTCAAATTGTAGTTCATAATCTATGCTCTTGTCAAGGTCTAGTTCAGTAGGAAAGTCTGAAATGAATGATATAACATTCTCATGAATCCAATTAGGTTTTTTCAAATAACAGAACTTGATCTTTTCACCATTGTTGATTAAGGAGTATTTATTGTCCAGTTTCTTATCTTTGATATGATGATTGTATAAAAGAGCACCTCTTGCATGAATAGGAGTTCCTTTAGCATATATGCTAGAAGTTGATTTATGTTTNTTCACATTAGATACTGTTCTAGGAAAAGCAATATCTTCTGGTGGTAACTTCTTNAACTGAACTCTAGAGTCATCAATAAACTTGATNACATCTTCTTCAGTGCCACTCATCATNATATTNAGAGCATCCTTAATCATCTTTCTNCATGGAGCAGGTGTTGAAGACTTAACTGCTTCAATACCCATCATCTTAAGTTTNGGTTCTTCATATCTTACTCCCTCACTATCCCAAACATTTANAATATATCTTTTCTTAGCAGTCCATATACCTCTGTCAGCAATGTTCTCTCTTTTCATGAACATCTTCTGATCATAAGCATTTACATAATTTGCAAGTTCTTGATAGGACTTGTCAATAAATGGTTCCAGTTTATCTTTGCAAACTTGATCCAGAAGGGAAACAATCTTAGCTTTATTGTCAATCTTACTATTAAAAAATTTATCAACAAGAGGACCAAAATTGATGTATATAGAGTCTGTATCTGATGCAATAACATAGTCAATATCTTCTGTTTTTAATAATTTATTTAGATAATCATTCATCTTGTTCTCTATCCAACGAATAGAAACCTGACCAGATAGTGTAATAGCTTCTGCGTTGGCAAGTTTATAATAGCGAAAATATTGATTACCAATAGCACCATAAGCAGAGTTAAGAGAGATCTTTTTTGCCATCTGAATATTGTTACATCTGGCAATTTCTTTCTCAAGTTTTTTAGTTGGAGTCTTCTCATATTCTTGTTTTGCTTCTAACATTCTCTTCTTGAAAACAACTCTTTCTGCATACATCTTTTCCATCAACTCAGGAAGAAATCCTTTTACATCTTTTCTATATTGTGCACCATTTGCACAGACAGCATTATCTTTATACATTTCAAATGTAATTTCTTCACCAAGTATTTTG
>FUFK010044515.1_pt1 | contig 10578 bp, 17 predicted proteins | sample 1021851 | NCBI WGS metagenome assembly FUFK01 (sample SAMEA51879418, study PRJEB19060) | metagenome
GGCGGCGGCGGCGGCGGGGGAGGATTTGGATTGATCGAGGGCATCAGGGCTGCCACAGAACAGGTAGGCAACGCAATCGAAAGGGCTTTTGGTGGCGGCATGATGAACGGCGGACCTTTTATCCCGTCCGCAGCCAATGGAATACGTTTTACGGGCGCACAGCGCGGGCTGGCCATGCTTCACGAGGGCGAGACGGTAATCCCCCGCTCCGGGAGACAGTCGCAGGCTACAGCGCGAAATATGGCCGGTCTTGGAGGAAACGGGATCACCGTTAACATCAATGCGGCCGTTGTCGATGGTAATGCCGTGGATGCGCTTGTTCGCGAGATGGAGAACAGATTCCGCACATTTGGGCAGGGCACAAGCCCGCTTTTTGCTGGGTAGGGTGACACATGGCTAATCCGAAATTCTGGTTTTATCCAACCCCGGGCGGGGGTGTCCAGTCTATTGACATGGGCGAAGGACTTGCAGAGCTATACAGCGATTGGGAGGTTGACGCCGAATCGGCTGTGGACATGTCTGGAGGGAGCTACCGCACGGTAGGAATGATGCGGGAGATCGTGACCATCGAACGGGATCGCATGCTGCTGGGGGAGGAGCTTGCTAACAAATTCGTAGCCCTGCAGAACCATCTTGATCGCGGCTACACAGTGGCATTTTGCTCTGATGCCGCTCTTGCCTACTGTGCGCCCGTCAGCAATCCGCCCGATGCGGCCGATACCTCTGTCGAGGTTTTGAACGATGTTTTTTCAAGCTTGACGGGGATCGCTTCGATGCCGCCGAATGACAGTTACATGACGCTTGAGACACAGCCGCCGGGCATGGTGCAGGAGATCGTGAAGGCAACCAACACGGGCACAGCTACCCTGACAGGCGGGGGATCTGTCGCTGTCTCTGCAGGCACTACATTTGGATACACAGGCCCTACCTTCCTCCGTTATTACCGCTTCTGGCCGACCCTCAAGCGGCCCGCCAGCGATGCAGGCCGGAACATCATAACAAACGAGCACGGCCAGCTATACAGCCTTAGCCTTCGGCTTGTCGTAGACTATGAGCGGCTGTTCGCTTTCCATCCGCAGTCTGATCTGCTAATTGACTGGAGCCTACAAGAAGCCGCCGATGTCATCACAGGCAACGACCTACTGGACCCCGGCCGCATAACGCTGGACAGCCAGCGGCCTGCAGCCCCCACATTCCAGCGATCGCACTTCTGGCGATCTACTGGCCGGTCATGAGTTGGCAGCCAGCCTTTGCCGAGGCTCTGGACAGTGCCAGCATCACGCCCACCTACAGGCTGCGATTCTTGGATTCCAGTGCAGTCGGGCTGCCTGCAGGAGGGATCACATTTGCAAGCACTGCGGGGGCTCTCCGCATCGGAAGGGAGGGGCCTAACATACAAGGCACACGGGTAATCCCGGGCCGCTGGAATGTGACCTTTGGCGGCTTCTCCGTTCCCATGGTCGGAGACATCCGACCCTATCGGCAGACGCTTAAACGCGGGCAATTTGCCTTTGTCGAGGTCGACATCGGGACGGGCTGGGAGACGATCTGCATGGGTCAGTTACGGACGATCAACAAGGTCGGGCCAAGGTTTGTCTTCGGGTTTGTCGATATGCTTTCCGCGCTGACCAGCAACGCATCGGCAGCCCTTACGGCTGGGAGCCCGCCAAGTTCTGCAACCTACGATCCGCCAAAGACGCAGCTATTCCGATTCGCGGGCAGGACAACGACAACGACATCCACCTACACCCACGGGAGCGGGACACTGCAGATTGCGGAGACTCGCTATTTTGAGAAAGAGACCGGGGAAGACGGGGTAGTCTTGATCACGCCTGCAGGCGGGGGGAATCCCTACGTTTTCCGCTTCTCCGGACGGTCAGCAACAAGCGGCGCGGGCTCTCTGACTATCAGCGCAGACAGCGGGACCATCTACCCCTCTGAGCATGCGGTGCCTGTGGGCAACACGGCATCAGGATCGACTGTCACCGCTCTCTGCCTGCTCAAGGGCTGGCCGGGGCACATCCTCGGCAAGATCCTGACCAGCACAGGCGGTGGAACAAACGGGGTCCTTGATAAATATCCTCTAAGCTGGGGAGTAGGCGGGGCGTTTTCGCCTGACATCTACGACTATGGGGACAGCCAGAATCAGCAGACCTACATCCGCACCAGCGACACAGGCACGACAGCCGCCTATCAGTGGGATCTGAAAGTGGATTCCCCGTTTTCTGCAGGGCTGCGGGATCTTACTTCACTGGCGGCCCTGTGCGGCCAATGGCCCGTCTTTAGGCAGGGGCGCATATCGTGGCGGGGCTGTGTCGATCCGACTGGCTTGGTGGGCCGTTCTGTGGGCATTCAGCCGCTTATTGTCGGAGCCATCCGAGACAGCGATATCATCAGCGTCGTAAGTCACGAACTGTTTAATCCAGACCTGCCCAATATCTACGGATGGAGTCGGCTTGTCTACGGGATCACGAATGCCGCAGTCGTGAAAGACTTCTACTACAAGATCGTAGCTGGTGGAAAGGTCCTCTCCCTTCCCGCTGCCGAGGTCATCGAAAGAGACAACCGATTTACCTACAAGGGCGACCCTAACACAGTCGGCGGACTGCTGGACCGCGCCAACAGGGGGAGCGGCGATCTCTACCGTCTGCATGCATGGGACAACCTCACCCACGAACGGCTAACCCTTCGGGTCCATCTGCGGCACTGCGGGCTTGTTGCTGGGGACATCGTGCAGATCTCCAGCAGCATCCTCTATGGGATCAACGAGTCGGACGGGGAGACATACCAGCAGCGAAATGCTATGGTTATCTCAACAAGCTTCGACTTTGGCCGAAGGGCCTGCGTCGTCGGCTTGGCCATACTGCCGGAGAAGCGAGGCACATGATGCAGCAGATGATCATCAAGGAGCACGGGACACAGGAGCCGCCGATCCTTGCTGCTGTCGAGGCTGAGGGCTTCAAGGTCTTCCGCCGAGGGCACTGGAATCTCAACATCATCATAGCCCGCAATCCGCAGGGCCAGCCCAACGAATTCGACGACTTCCTGCATGTCTGCTATCGGCGCATGGGCGAATGGCGGGAAGACGTTTTCCGCTGCACTGCCGACCCGGGAAAGTACTGGCTGGGGCGGCCCATGCGTACCGCAGGAACAGCGATTTGGAAGCACCCGCAGCAGTCACGGGGCGCATTCACGATCGGGCTGCACAGAGGCGAATACAAATGCCTTCGGCAGGTCAAGCCGATCAAGGTCTGGAGAGATGCCAATCGGGACGAGGTCCACGATATGGGCGGCGACGAACACGACGCATGGGCGATTCAGATCCACAGGGCATCCGCCTATCGGACAAGCACAGTAGTTAACAAGTGGAGCGCGGGGTGTTGCGTAGTTGCGGATCCCGCTGCTTTCGAGGTCTTCATGGGCCTGTGCAATTTGCAGGTGCGGCAGGGCTGGGGTAGTACCTACACCGTCACCTGCCTTGAGGGGAAATGGTTATGACACGGAAAAAATTGAAGCTGCCATGGTTTGATCTGCTAATGATCATCAAGAACCAGATCGGCGCGATCATGGAAGACATAGCAGAGGCCCGCGCCGACGACGACAAGATCGACCAGTCAGAGGTTCGGAACATCGTAGCCGAGAACCTTCTGGAGATCGTGCCACAAGTTGCTAATGCAATCTGGCAGGCCAACGGCGGCGCAAAATAATGACCGTCGAGGCGATCATAGAAATGCTTTTACAGCATGGATCGCTGGGCATCTTTGCGGCCTATCTGATCTTTGAATCTCGGCGGATCCGAACGCAGTTTTCCAGCGATCTGGACAAGCTTGCCGCAAAGGATGACAAGGAGCTAAAAGATCTTCGGGAGCAGTATGAAAACCGCGAGGCTAAATGGCAGGCTGTGGTTGCCAAATACGACGAACAGATCGTAGGAGATCGCGACAAGCTGGAGCGCAAGATCGAGAAGCTTGCCGACCGTGTCGAGAGTCTCGACAAAAAGACCGACCACATGCTGATCAGCATGGACAGCCTTAGCAATGCGATCAACGAGATCAAGATCAGGGAGATCGCACAGGGCCGAAGGTGACGGATGGAGATCGTATTTCTGGTCGTCATCATGTTTATTTTCTTCTGGGCTTGGGCGAACTCAGAAAGCTAGAACCCCCGCCAAGAGAGGCGGGGGCTTGTGCGGGATGGCACAGGATAGGAAGAGGCAGACGTTTACCCGGGTCTGCCAGCCGGGCAGGGGCGTAGCGAGGTACCCCCGAAATGCCAGAATTTATTAGAAAGACTTTGTTTTTTCGCTACGTTGGCCGGACTGGCCAAATTACGTTTTCTGCTGTCGGGTAGGTCGCTGGAAGGTCCCGAAGAGCCTGCCGATAGGTCTTCCATTCGGCGGCCAGTTCTGTACCCAGTTCCGAGGATCTGACGACTACCCAATCCGTTTCTGATAGGAGAGCATCCCGCTGTCTCCGCAAGTCAGCAAGGGGCTGGGCTGCGTCTAGCTCTGCGATCCTTGCGTTGATCGTCGCCAATGTCGGACGGCCAGATCTGGACCCATGCCATATGATCCGATCCCCGTCCAGTGTCCATTCTTTTCCCGGTGCAAGTTCCAGCAGGGCTTTGACTTGGTTTGACATGTCAGGCTCCGATTTCAAAAAGGGTAATTGTAGACGTTCCAGGCGAATCCTGCACGTAGTTACCGTTTCGGGAATTTCGATTAACATAGACCGGATCAATGCTCTGCATGCACTTGACCTCCACGGTATAGGTAACCGCCGATGTAGTGTTAGGGGCGTCTTTCAGGACGACGGCATACCCAAACGGGACTGCATAGCCGTGTGGCGTGCTCACGCTTGAGGCTACATGAATCATTCCGCTTTCCTGATTTGCCTGCCCTGAATCTTTGACGCCACCCGCAACAGCGGCAGATCCGTCGAAAACTCGGAAAAGCGAACTTCCGCCGGCGGTTTGGGATGTGTTGATTGACACCTGAATCAAAATCGTGGACGTTGCCGCGCTGGGCGTGATCGTTGCCTCTAGCGTATTTCCGCCCGCTGCAACATCGACAAAGCTGGTGGAATTGGTCGTGAAAAGATCATTAAAGGCTACGTGGACCACCTGCAAAACCTTGCCTGCGCCGCTTGCCGTGGATGCGATCGTGATGTTTCCACCTGCTCCGCCGTCTGTGAGGGATATGCCTGTTCCTGCTGTCAGAACCCTTTCGTTTGCTAGGCCGCCATCAGCAGATAAAACGACATATTGCGCGGCTGACGGGGCCCCCGTCGAGGCGTTCACTGTGAGATTGCCGCCGGCTCCGCCATCGGTGAAGGANACGTTTGTTCCTGCTGTCAGNACCCTTTCGTTNGACAGGGTTNCATCTGTAGCAAGGGTCAGATATTGCGCGGCTGCCGGNGCTCCGCCTGCAGTTGCTGCGATCGTCAGGGTGCTTCCTGCGCCGCCGTCTGTGAGGGATATGCCTGTGCCTGCTGTCAGGACTCTTTCGCTGTCGAGGCCTCCATCCCCTGATACGGTCACATAGGGGCCGTCTACGGGAGCACCGCCCCCTCCGAATACGTTTTTTACGCCCATCTATTCCTCCCAGCAAATTTCGATCTTGTCGATCGTTGCGGTTCCTGCGTTGACCTTGTGCAGGAAATACACGGTGTCGCCCGTGTCGAGTCCTGCATCCAGATCGACCTTGTAGGCGGCCGAGCCGTCTGCTGCAGTGGTTACCCCCGTCGAGATGGTGGCGGTGGTGTCACCGATGATCGTGATGTCTCCAGCCGCATCGGAGCAGATCCGCATTGTCACCGATGCCGCCCCGCCTGCTAAGCTTGAGAAGTGATAGATCACCGACTGGATCCGACCGAGAAACGGAGAGTCAGGCGGGAACATCCCAAGGGACAAGCTGGCCGCTTTTGCGGTAGCGTATGAGGTTCCGACCGAAGCGATCGGGGTCGTGTAGGTTTTGCGGTGCATGTAGCGTTTCATTCTCGCCATGACTTCCTCCACTGCAACGAGATAAAAGATGGGAGGGGGACCCCTCCCCCTCCCGAAACCGTCCGCCACTTGAAAACGAAGGTTTCTTATGTCCCACCCATGGAACATGCCTAGAAAATAAGGGCTGCAGCGGGCACCCGCTACAAAAAAATCAGATTCTTCTGTACGCTGCTATTTTAACATGGTATGCTTTCTTTACCTACTCACCCCACCCCACCCAAGGAGAGAAGATGGTTCCAATCAACAAAATAAATTCTTATGGACTCAAATCCGAACTTCCGCATCGACGGGAAAACAAAACACCTGAAGAACTGAAGACAGCCGAGTGCAAAAGCCATGGTGTGAATAATTGCTATCATTGCACAGGCCGAGGCCGCCGTCGCCGAACCCAGCAGCCCACGGAGAAGAGATGATCCGAATCAACAAAATTGAGCAGGAAAAGGATCTGCTCTGGAAGCAGATGCAGAAAATCCGCGAAGAACTGAAATCGATGGAAGTAGGTTTTCCTGCACCGGGCGAGCCTGATCGGGCCGAGATGAACGAGAAGTGGAGGAAACTCAAGCGAGAAGAAAAAAGGCTGCACTGCAAGGTAAAACGGCTTGAGAAAGCCCGCCTGCAGGAGGCAGGGCTGCTGCCTGAGTCTGTTAATGTAGAAATGTCGCGGGCCTTGTCGAAATATTTTTGCTAAGGATCCCGCCCAGCCCGCTAGAGCCCGCCCTATCGGCGGGCTTTTTGGGTGAACCCACCCACGGAGAGAAGATGCACGGAAAGATCTACCCGCATGATCTGCAGGCATGCGCCAAGCTTACGAGAGGCCAGATGCTGGTCTACATGGCTCTGTTGCTGCACAGCGACCAGAACCGCCGATGCTGGCCCAGCCAGAGCACGATCGCAGAGAAGACAGGGCTTTCAAGGATGACCGTTAGCCGCGCCCTGCGGGCTCTGGAGGACGCTGGGCACGTAAGGAGCACCCACAGGGGCGGGAGGTCAGTGAAGACGTACCAGCTACAAAATCCGGCCCCTTCTGCGGCGGCCGTTGATGTAACCCCTGGATGTTACACTAAGCAGAATCCTGATGTAACATTTCCGAAGTTCAATGTAACATTTTCGGCCGTTGATGTAACACCCAGATGTTACACAAACAAAGAACAATTAGAACAGATAATTAATTATACTAGGTACTCTCTAGCACTAGGGAGGAACTGGCCAATGGTTGCAGCCGCGATTGCTGGCAAGGGCAACACCAAAAAGGCCAGCCTTCTGGAGCAGTTCGATCCCATCGGGGAGACAGATGGCCGCATCGTCTTCCGAGTCCCTGCCGCTCTCGATCAGTTTGCCGAGGACATGCGCCCGGCTTTTGCCGACTACCTTGATTGTGATCCTTTGTTCTTGGTGCAGGGGGATGGCAATGCATGAGATCAACATCGGCGACACAGTCCGCACCCGAACCAAGCTTGCCCGCCCGATCCTGCTGGGAACCGTCAAGGACATCTATCGGGACAGGGACAAGACTGTCCGCTTTGTCGTCGAGCTATGGGCCTTTCCCCGCGATCCTGTCGACATCGACGCAGGCCAGATCCACGGCATTGTCGAGCCTGTGGACGTTACACCGAAGCGCGGCAACCTCGGCGGGCATCTGGAAAAATACAAGAAAACTTGGATACGTGATTGACAGTCTTTATCTTCACATGGTATGCTTTCTTCACCCACCCCACCCAAGGAAAACCAATGTACGACCATCACGGAAACCCCTACCCCATCGAAGAGATGCAGGCCCAGCAAGAGCAGGATCTGTTCTGGTGGGCATGGCGCGAGGAGCAGGAGAACGATCCCGCATTCGTCCAGCTTGTCGAGAAAGGGATCAACCACCTGCAGCAGATGGCAGCAGCCTGCCATCCCTTCGATATGCCCCGCCTTGTCCGCTTCCTGTCGCACCAGATCAAGAAGCATGACGGGGAGACAAGACACAAGCTCCAGCTTGCTGCAGAGCAGGCATGGCGCGCATACACCACCCAACACCCCACCCAATAGGAGCAACCATGAAAATCAAAACCATGCAAGACGCAAAAACCACAATGTCCGACCTGCTGCAGTACGTCGGCGAGGTCTACGCCTTCACTAATGCGATTTCGTCCTCGCTTGAGGTCACCCGCTGCCACAGAGGCAGCAAGGTCCTTTTCCGCATGCAGATCAAAGGCACCAAATACCTCCAGTTGCTGCAAGATGGGATCACTGTTCCAGTGGGTTCGGTGCTCCCGGCTGGAACCTACTGGATCGGGCCCAGCAAGATTCAAATGGTGCGCGGTGCGCTCCATGCTACTGGCTCCCTGTATTTTGATGGGGATGATCTGCAGGAATGCATCACCGAGATCGAACTGATTTCCTGTTCCAGCCCCGGCGACGAATACACGGGGGCATGCCCATCTTACAGGCAGTTCCTTGCCCTCTATGCAAAAGCAGAGCAGGCCCGTTTGCAAGAGATGATACAGTGAGCTTCCGAAACCAAGGAAGGAATTGGGCCTCGCCTGCCAAGCGGGCGAGGATCCATTCCCGGGACGGACACCGATGCATCTACTGCAGGGCCGAGCTTGGCGATCCTGATGTGCCCTATCTGACTCTGGACCACATCGATCCCAGCTACGACCAGCCCGACAGGAACAGGGATTCCAATCTTGTGACCTGCTGCCCAAGCTGCAATAGCAGCAAAGGCCCCAAAAGCCTCGGCCGTTTCCTGCGGTATGTGGAGGGCTCTGGCGATTGGAGCAGGGGAGCAGCGCAGCGAATACGGAAAAGAATTGCAGAAATTACCGATTTATCTTCACATGGTCGGATTTTATGTTAAGGTAGAGATGAACCCACCCAAAGGAAACCAATGACTAACGAAGTCCGAATCCCTCGCACGATCCACGATGCTGTCTTAGATGTCATGCAGTCCGCTGCATGGGTCCAGAAGACAGGAAAAAACTCACACATGCGCTACGACTACGCCAGCGAGGTCGACATCATCAGCGTCTACCGCCCGGCCATGGTGAGGGCGGGCATCTACATCCGCCCGCTTGCAATCGAGATCATCCAGCGCGAGATGCAGGGCAAGAATCACCGACTGCTGGCAATGCTTACCTATCGGCTGGAAGGCCGTTCAGGTGTCAGCGGGCACATAGACATCCCTGTACTGACCGAAGGCATTGACAGTCAGGACAAGAGTGCCGCCAAGCTCTACACGCAAGGGCTCAAAATCGCCCTACTCCAGACTTTCTGCGTTCCAAGGGGCGAGGACCCCGATGCCAGCTTTGTGCAGCCCTACGACGAACAGGCGGCCTTTCGCGACTGGGCAGAGCAGCAGGCCGGCGGCTGGCAGGCAGTCGTAGACTTTGCCGAATCCAAGAACGCAGGAAACCCTGCAGAATGGTCCAGCGCATGGATCAACAAATACAAGAGCATGAACGGGGGCGGCAATGCATGATCTCATGTACCAGATCCATATCTTCGCCAGCTACGCCAAGGAGACTATCCAGTTTTTTTTCAGCATCGGTAGCCTTTGCAGCTTGCTTCTCTTCATCCTTGAGGAGCGGAGACGATGAATGCGATTATTTGCGGTGACTGCCTGCCAGAGATGCAGAAAATGCCAGCGGAATCCTTTGATCTGATCGTCACTTCTCCGCCCTACAATCTGCGGAACAGCACCGGGAACGGCATGAAAGACGGACGCGGAGGACGCTGGGCGTCTGCTGGTCTGATTGACGGCTACGCAGGCCATGCGGACAACATGGAACATGATGAATACGTCGCATGGCAGCGGCAATGCCTCGCCGAAATGATGCGGCTGATCCCTGATGACGGGGCCATTTTCTGGAATCACAAATGGCGCGTGCAGGGCGGACTTCTGCAGGACCGCAGCGACATCCTCAAGGGCTTCCCTGTCCGTCAGATCATCATCTGGCAGCGAGCAGGCGGGCTCAATTTCAATCCCGGCTATTTTTTGCCGACCTATGAGGTCATCTATTTGATCTGCAAGCCTGCATTCCGGCTGTCCAAAAAGGCGAATGCTCACGGAGACATCTGGAAGATCCCGCAGGAGCGGCACAGCCCGCATCCTGCACCCTTTCCGCTAGCTCTGGCAGAACGGATCATTGCATCCACAGATGCCAAGACAGTGCTCGATCCCTTTGTGGGCTCTGGGACTACTGCCCTTGCCGCTAGAAACCTTGGCCGATCTTTTGTCGGCATAGAGAAATCAGAGGAATACTGCAGCATTGCACGGACAAGGCTGGCACAGATCCCGCTTTTTGATCAGGCAGCCCAATGAGATCCCAAGCTCTCGAAGTCTATTTTTCCAGCGGCATAGTGGCCCACAACGGCCACAGACGCGTCGATCTGGACGAGGTAGCTATCTCACCCTACAAACTGTCGGCAAAGTCCGCCAGCGGGCATATCTGCACCATTGAGAGCAAGAATGCGAAGGACATCCGAGTCCATTGCACATGCCAGCAATTCCAATATCGCTTGCTGCCAGCAATCAACGAAGCGCACCGGCAGCACAAGACACCGCCGATCGAGGGCTGTAAGCACATTGTA
>FUFK010049546.1_pt1 | contig 10576 bp, 9 predicted proteins | sample 1021851 | NCBI WGS metagenome assembly FUFK01 (sample SAMEA51879418, study PRJEB19060) | metagenome
TACCACTCATTATTGATGGGCAAGCCAAGAGGGGGCAACTACCACTGGATAGACAACCACGTCGTAAGGGCCACTAGGTACACCTCGAAGTTCACCGAACTCGTCAGGCGAAACGCCGAGATCGAGGTATTTGAAGACTGAAACCCTCTCTGAATAAGCTAAATCACCCAATTTTTTCCGCAGAGTTTAGATACCCTCAACTTCTAGGTTAAATTAGTCAAGGAGATTACCGCCTTAGTTTTTGCAGCCAGACATCTCTTAGATCGGGCATCCAGGCCCTTTGCGTCACCAGGTGATACGGGGTGACAAGAGAACCAACCCCCCGTAAGAACGGTGAAACCATGAGACAGACGAATGCTGAATTGGAAACATGCTCTGCCATCGACCGCCCCGATAGAAGCCCTAGATTGGAATCTTATGGCTCTCTTTTGCCTGTACAGATACCTCCTACGGAGATTGTGAGGGTACAGAGTTTTCTTAATGGGAGAGAACACAGAACGCCGTCACTATCCAGCAACCGCAAGGAAAGGATGCTAGCCCTTTCAGACGGCAAAAAATGCCCCACATGCCAAACAGTGATGAGTTACTACAGGGGGATCAAATTCGGCCATGAGATTCCAGACGCCGCAACCATTGAGCACGTGATTCCAAAATGCCTGGGCGGTTCGAACGAAAAGAAGAATTTGACTGTAAGATGCAATCTCTGCAATAGGGCAAGTGGCCATTCCATGAATGAGTGGCTTCAGGCCAATCGACAGAACTCCTCTTGGGAGGAGATAAGGATGATTATGCTCTATCTTTGGCTAGAGGTGTTTGATATCATTAAAGCAGAGATATTGTATCCAGATCTATTCAGGTCCTTCATCACAAAGAGAATATCACTGGAAGTGAACACGGAGGAGGTGATATCATAGGAAAGAAGACTAACTTAGTCGAGAAAAGCGAGGCTCTGGAGATGCAGGTCCAACAGAGGAGAAAAGTATGGATAGACGCTTCCAACGTCATCCACCAGGACCCTGAAACAGACGGTCCAGATGGGAGGATACTTACATCAGCCTTCGAATGCTACGAGAAACTGGGATACGAAGTTGGTGCCATAATGACCCATAGGTCATTTCACTATTACAAAATAGAAAAAATCCCAGGCTTCAAAGCATTGAACGAACTTAAACTGGCAAAGAAGCTGAAAGTAGTCAATTTCGATGATGATAAGCACCTACTAGACCTCTGCGTAAAAGAAAGGGCTTGGCTAGTGACATATGATAAGTTCGACACCAAAAAACATGACGATGGTAGTGAAAAAGAGAGGCAAAGGGCCCTTTATCCAGATCTCCCATGGGAGGAGATCGACGAGTACACCAGAGGTACGGAACGGAGAGAGGATGGGAGAATTCTATCGAATCAGCACTGGTCTGTAAGAGAAACCGTATTCTATGACCCAGAAATGCCCAAGGCACCTAGGAGACTGTTCTTGACGAAACTCTCGAAGTTGATAGAGTCGATAGATGAGCTGGATCTACTTCTTGTTAAGATGGATGGAATAGCCGAGCAGTATAATGAGGAGAACCTTCCAAACAGAGTAGATATTAGGAAGAGAATACAGCGGTTACAGGGAAGAGCAAAGGGGCTTAGAGCTGTAATGCCGGATGCTGAATTGGACGAGCACTCACTCTCAGAATACACGGTTATAGAGCTAAAATCAATAGCAAAGGGGATGGGCATAAGTGGTAGATCTAACAAGAAGAAAGATCAGCTCATTCAAATGATTAAGCTACAAGTAAGCCCCACTCCAGAAAAAAGGAGAGAGGACGCGAAGAGGGAGTCTGCAAAACGAATGCAACAAGCGGGTATTCAGTACACGAAAATGAGAGAGGAAAGGAGACCAAAGCCCAAGGAAAAGTACCCCAAGACAACCAGAGCGCCGAGAAAGGTCAAGGAAGTTGCGAAGGAGGATAAACGATCACGCCCTTTGCTAGATGAAAAGGAACCACAGCGCCCTGAGAGTGTGATGAAGACAGCACAATGCGGCGAAGAAGTAGCAAATATTTTGAGAAAGATGGCGCCCTCAAAAAGACCGAGGAAGAAAAGCACTTTACTTAATCACATCAAAGCCCAACGCACTAGTTCATGGTCCAAAAACGCGCATGATGCAGATATTCTGAATTGGCTGAAGCAGAGAGGCCTTGTATCCATTGGCGACAACGAAGTAAAATCGGTGAAATACCACTTCTAATCGGATTTACGGATATATGTATAGGCAGAATATTATGACTGCCACGCTTCCAAGAAATGATGACTATGACGACAGGTCCAGAGGATTATCGTCTGACGGCCATCGTCATGGTCGTAAGCNTTGNCAGTNACNNTACTNATCGTTGNCANCCGTNTCCNCNAACTCCGTCGANATNGNTGNNATGCCNGCNNTNGCTTGGTGCGCANNNATANTNTTCGGCATNCANTGGCTNGCNTGGATACCAGCCTCNNTNCTNCAAANCGAGNGATTCTACGATCTNACNGGNGGCNTGACNTNCATNGNGGCAGTNNTTTTCAGCCTNTGGNCNGGCTCGCAATCNGANGATCCCNGNACNAGNGAACTGTTGGTCAGCGCGCTGGCGGTGATCTGGTCCCTTCGCCTCTCGGCATTCCTTTTCCTTCGCATACACCACTCGGGCAAGGACGGCCGATTCGACCAGCTCAAGACCTCCCCCATCAGGTTCATGGTGCCCTGGACTCTCCAAGCCCTGTGGGTTTTCCTCACACTCAACGTCGTCCTCGTCATCAACACCCAGTCCGGTGAGGCGCCTCCCCTTGGGATGTGGGACGGGATCGGGCTCGCCCTCTGGCTGGCCGGGTTCTCGATAGAGGTCCTCGCTGACTCCCAGAAGTCCGCGTTCAACTCCAAGGAGGAGAACGAGGGAAGGTGGATCGACGAGGGCCTGTGGTCGCGCTCCAGGCACCCCAACTACTTCGGCGAGATTATGCTTTGGACGGGGACGGCCTTCTTCGGTGTCGCCTGCTTCGACGGCCTGGAGATGGTCGCCTGGGTCTCACCCGTGTTCGTCTACCTCCTGCTCACCAGGGTCAGCGGAGTCCCCCTCTTGGATAGGAGAGGCCTGGAGAAGTGGGGCGAGGATCCGGACTACCTTAGCTACCGGGAGACGACACCCACCCTCATTCCTCGCCTTGGCTCGAGGAGATAGCGTTCCTCTGCGCTATCCACCACACGAAGGGAAGGGTCACGATGTACATCAGGACCCCGTACACCCCCGAGGGCAGGCTGAGCGTCGATAGCGTCTCACCGGCCGCTGGTGCCATTATCAGCCCCCCGACTGTTATCCCAACCGACGCGTTCTGGATGCCGCTCTCTATGGCCACGGTAGTCGCCCTGACTGGCTCCAGACTGAGCATCTTCGCGCTCTGGTACCCTATTGTCAGCATGATGACGTTCAGGCCCACAACCGCAGGTCCAAGCGTGCCGATGTTGTCCATCAGCGTGTCCCACTCGCTCGCTATCGCGGCAAGGACGATGATGACGAAGAGGGCCGCGGCCGCCCTGCTGACGCCACTCTCCATCGCGTCCGCCCAATCCGACCTGTAGGATCGAACGCCCATCCCTATGGCTACAGGGAGAGCGGTGAGGACGAACATCTGGAGACCCAGTCCCAGAACCTCGAAATCAGCGCTTGCGCCACCCATGAAGTGATCCATCGAGAGGCCCACGATTATGGGCAGCGATATCACGGTGACAACCGACACCACCGCGGTGTAGGATATCGAGAGCGCCGTATCGCCCTTCGCCAGCTTCGTTATGATGTTCGAGGTCACGCCCCCAGGACAACACGCTAGGATGATCAGCCCGACCGCCAGCTCCCCCTCGAGGCCTGCTAGCGTGGCAACTGCGAAGCCCATCAGTGGCAGGACGACCATCTGATTCGCCATACCGACTCCGAATGCCTTTGGCTCCCTGAATATCAGAGAGAAGTCATCCAGTGTCAGTCCGATGCCCAGTGAGAACATGATGAACGCCAGTGAGACTGGCAAAACCACGTCAATAATCACATTGCTCTCTTCTTCGACCTCCTCCTGTGCTTGTACTGGCAGGGCCGCCGCGCTCAGGAGGATGAGCGTGGCGATGGCCACTATGCCAAACCTAGTCATGTACCGCCCAAAACACTCCATCGATATAACCTAGATGGATAAAGTAACCACTCGACACCTTTTTCACCTTTTTTCAGCTTAATTCAAGCATTTGGGCCACAATACCATATGCTTTTGCAACCTATGGGGTTACAGTGAGCGACATGACCGACGACAAAACAAGCAACGGACAGAGCAAGACACAAGCACGAACGACTGGACTGGTAGCACTAGCAGTCATCTCCCTGCTGGCAGGGGCTTCCGTGGGCGCTAGCCTGGAGGAGTTCGCGGCACCAGAGTACGCTGAGGACGACTGGATGGCCGGCGTGGTGGACGACGCTACCGACGACGAGGACTGGGACGAGAGAGAGTCTGACGACGGCCCAATGAAGAAGGGCGCGAAGGACTTCATCCGCGGAATGATGAGCAAGAGTATGGACGACAGGATGGACGACAGGGTCGAGCATCTCGAGCAGAGGATCGCAGCAGGCGAGGAGCTCATCATCGCTCTGAGGTTCTGCATCGAGGAGAGCGGTTGCGAGGCAGACTTCGAAATGCTCCACGAGATGGTGTACAACATGGAGACCAAGCACGCTGAGATGCGGGAGAAGATCGACTCCGAGGCCCAGGAGGAGCTCGAGGAGGAAGAGGTAGCCAGGATGACTGACTCAGACCCGGCAGACGACAGGGAGACGACCCAGGAGGAATCCGAGGAGGACACAGAAGAGGAGGAGCGCTTCGACTGCGAGACAGACGAAGAATGGTCCGAGGAGAAGCAAGCATGGTGCGAGGAGAACCTACTGGAAGGTGAAGGAGAGGAATGGTACGACTGCAGGACGAGAGAGATGTGGTCCGAGGAGAAGCAGGCATGGTGCGACGAATTCCTGGACAAGGGCGACTGGGACCGCTGGGACGATGACAGGAAGAAGGTCTACTCCGAGGACAGGGCACAGATGCTCGAGGCCGCGTCCACCGCAATCGCCTACTGCCTCGAGAACGACGCCTGCACAGCAGACGCGGCCGCTCTAACCGCCATCCACGACGAGATGACCGAGAAGCACGACCGCCATGTAAGGTGCGCTGAGGGAGAGAAGTGCCACCGTGGAAAGGACGACCGACGCGGACTCATGCAGAGATTCAGCGACGCGATCTTCGGCGGGCCCAAGGAGATGGAGGATCGTGAGGACTTCGAGAGGGAAATCAGGACGATGGCCGACCTAGAGGTGCCCCAAGAGGTCTGCGAGGAGAGAGGCGGCGTCTGGGTCGCTGACGGCGATACGTCAGTGTGCGAGTGGCCCGAGTACGACAGGGACTGCGACAAAGACAAGGACCGCGAGGAAGTCGAGGACCAGGAAACCGAGGAAGAGCATGAGGGGTCCGACGAGGAGTCGGACGAGAGTCGCGAAGGCCCCTCCGAGTAGGGCGATACGGACGCCGACCGAGGGGACTGAACCCAGCGTCCCGGTGCGCGATGGCGCACCAGGGCGCCCAAACTTCAAACCCGCGGAGGCGAGGCAGTCACATGGCTGGACCAGCCCCACTCCCCCCTCAAGCCAGGATGGATAGGGTGGCGAGACTGACTCTCGCCCTGGGTGGCTTCATGCTGGTCCTGCTGATATCCCTCCCATTCTCGCTCGGCGACGACGCGATGAGCGGCACCGCCCCCTACATACTCTACTCGCTGTTCCTCACCAGCATAGGAATAGTGATCGGGGTATCCCTGACATGGCTGAACGACCCTAGCAGACTCCCGCAGGCCCAGTCCGACGAAAATCCTACTCAGGCCCCCATGCTGTCAGCTGATGAGTCCGCCGTCCTCGAAGCCCTCAGGGCCAATGGATCGATGTGGCAGAAGGAACTGGTCGAGTCATGCGGCTTCACGGACTCCAAGGCAAGCCGGGTGCTGACCCGGATGGAGCGCGCAGGACTAATCAGGAGAGTACGCGACGGCATGAGCAAGAGAGTGGAGCTATCAGAGGGAGGATCCGCGCAATGACCGATACGAACCGAAGCCAGACCCCGCTCATGGTGGCCATATCGCTGGTGATACTCGTACTGGCATCCAGGCTGCTCTACCTGGTTGACAGGTCCCTCAGGGAGGGAGAGGGAATGGGCCTCTCAGGAGAGGGGGCGATCGAGACCATCCCCATCCTTGTTCTCATGGCCCTCCTAATTTGGATGGTCAACAAGACCAGGAGGGGGGAGCAGCTCAAGACGGACAGCAGCGACACCCGGGTCATCGGGGTGATGATAGGGATGTTCCTCCTTGGCCTCTACATAGGGCCCGGACTCTCGATATCCCTGGACTCCGAGCTCATTGGGATGGCCTTCCTCTTGGTGCCTATCCTGCTCATAATTGCTATCCTGCTTCCTGGGAGAGACGACTCGCTAGTACCGGGAGAGGAGGAGTAGTGAGTCAGATGAGGAACCCATTCGACAGGCTGAGCGAGCTATCGGTTGACCGCCCGAAGACAGTGATAGCCGTGGCCGTGATAGGTATCATGGCAATCTCCTCGTTCGCACAATTCATTGTCTTCGACAACTCCGAGGANGCGTTCTACCCCGAGAACGACACAACCGACCTCCTCTACGAGGTTGAGGGCACCTACACGGCNGANGTAGACCTCGCGAGAGCCATCGTAAGACTAGACTCCGGCATGTCGCTGACGGATGCTGATGCATGGACCCTTCTAGCGAACACCGAGCATGAGCTCCTGACAAATCCTGCCACGATCGACCATCACTACGGCCTGTTCGGCGGAGCCGCGAACTCCGGGCCGGCGAGCTCGGTGATATTCTGGCAGAGGGTACAGGACCCAGCGTCGGACTCCTGGTCGGAAGAACTCAGGCAGTCCCTNATNGAGGTCTCTAACGCCGATGACCAGAACCTCAGCTCNGCCNTATCGNNCNNNTCNCAGCTCTTGCTCAACGTCCCCTCGGTGGAAAACGTCTCCGTCGACGAGCTACTCAATTGGGACGCAGGGACCCCAGAGGACTGGCAGGCCCGCATGGACTCTGGCGAGAACAATGCAGAGGCCATATCGTCCCTCATCGCGCTCTCATCGACCCTCGCCCAGGACAGGAACGAGTCCCATGTAGGGATTATCGCCCCAGTCCAAGGCCAGCTAATGACCTCCCTCTCGCCACTCAGTGCCATCCAGGACCTGGATCTCAGGGCACCGATAATGGGAATGCTCCCCGCAGACTCCAGGGACAACCCCTGGGAGGAGGCGGACAAGGCCCTCGTCACACTCGCTCTCGACACCTCCCCATCCAGACATGGCGTAGAGCTGGACACCGAGGTCTCCGTCATCGTCAAGGACATGACACTCGATCTGGACGACTCCCTGCAGGGACTAGCAGAAGACTCCGGGGCGACCATCACGGTATTCAGCTTCTCGAGATTCGCTGAGGAGCAGGCTGGCAACCTCGGGGCGGAGATAGGCATACTGACTAGTGCCTCCATAGCAATCCTCGGGATCATCCTGTGGAGGCAGTTCAGGAGCGTCAGGGACACGAGCGTCGTCATTATCCTCACTCTACTTGCCATAGGGGCAACGTATGGCGTCGCTGGTATAATGAGGCTTGAGTTCAATGGCGCCATGAACAGCATCCCGATTCTCCTACTGGCCATAGGCGTCGACTACGGACTGCATGTTGTACTGCGCTATCGAGAGGAGCTCGTGAAGGAGGACAAAGAGGGGAAGGCCACGATGGCTGACTTCTCGTCCGAGGCTAGGGCGAGGGCCCTCAAGACTGGGACCGTNCTGACCTCCGCGGCGCTGGTGGTGGCNATATTNACAGACATGGTGGGCTTCCTCAGCTTCAGGCTCTCCGCGCAGAACTTCCTNGTNGTCTTCGGTACCGTGATAGCGATTGGCCTCTTCTTCATCTACCTGCTCTCTGTTACAGCACTGCCAGCACTCCTGACAATCCTNAANCCACAGAGACTGGCCCTTGAGAGGTCCGTCAAGGTGGAGGAGAGTGCCTTCTCCCAGTGGTCCGGACAGCAGGCTCTCAACCCAATGACGGTGATAGTAGCGGCTCTCTTGATATCCATACCAATAGGGGCTGGAGTATCCCAGCTGGAGATCGGTTTCGACTTCAGGGACCAGTTGGATGACGAGGTCCCGGTCGTCGCGGANTTCCTGACCCTGAGTGACGATTTCGCGGGCCAGAACACTGCGCCNGTCTATGTTGTGATTGATGCNCCAGTCTTCAGCGAGGAAGGNAGGGCGCTCTACCTCAGCGCCATGTCCGTTCTGGACTCAGACGAGAGTATCTCAGAGCAGACTGGGATATGGGAGGCATTGGAGCTCGAGGCCACGAGGGACGCGTCCCTGAGGGAGGCTATGGACAGCATTGACAGCGACTCACCCGATTGGGCTGGTCTGGCCTCATGGGCCGATGCGAACGGGGACAAGGTGTTCAGGTACCTAAGGGACGACAACCTACAGACGGTAATCAGCTTCTACGCCCCATCATTGGACTGGCAGGATACGGTCGACTTCCTGGAGAACCTGGATCAAGACCTCAGTCAGGGGGGCGATGACTACAGGGTGTCCGGCAGGGGGATCATACTAGCGCAAATCAGCGAGGACGTCGCCCGGTCTGCTGTGGCTTCAACAGGAATCGTCGCGGGAATGATCCTTCTGATGCTCATCGGTATCAATGTCTCCCGAGAGGAGAGGCCCACTAGAGGCGCCCTCAAGGGGCTCGTCATGTGGATACCGCTGGCTGTAGTCGTTGTCTGGGTCTACGGCCTGATGGGGTGGCTGGGGTATCAGCTGAACTCCCAGACCGTGACTATAGGGGCGCTCACACTCGGTCTCGGCGTCGACTATGCGGTGCACTTCGTGACTAGGCTCGACGAGGAGGTTGAGCATGACCCCAATGCAGGGATTTCCAGGTGGGTATCAATCACCAACGCGACTACAGGTCGAGCAATGATGGCCGCAGCCCTGACGACCGCTGGGGGCTTCGCGGTGCTAAACCTCAGCTCACTACTGCCACTGAGGCTGTTTGGCCAGGCATTCGTAGTGGCGATCCTCCTCGCACTCGCCTCGAGTGTCATACTGCTCCCCTGCCTGATGAGCCTCTTCGGCCTGCTACCCAAGCAGGAACCGGCAATTCAGTCAGAATAGGCCGTTACGGAGCCTTAATGCGCGAACACCTCGCTCGCAGGCCATGGCACCGATATGGCCGTTCAACAGAAAGAAGACGGGGGTCCCGAAGGCGAAGCCTACGGAGGAGAAGAAAGTGGTGAGCTACGAGAGGGAGCAGACGGACTCCCAGAGGGAGAAGCTCGAGGACAGGGCTCACCTAGAGGACAAGGGCTTCAAGGATGCAATGAAGATATTAGATGGAAATTGAAGCAGCATTAATCCCAGGGTTGATTACCAGGCACACCCCCCGATACCATATGTCCGATGAGAGTCCGACCCTGATTGATTTATTTTCAGGATGCGGAGGATTAGCTCTTGGAATGCACGAGGCCGGTTTCCAAACGGTCTTGGCAAACGAATTACACCCAGACCCAGCCTCAACGTATATTCACAATATATGTCCTCTTGAAAACGAGAAGATGTTAGTAGGACCAATTCAAAAACAGCTTAGTAGATCCAGACTCGACAAATGGCTATCAGAATGTAGTTTTGATATCGACTGTGTTGCTGGTGGACCCCCATGCCAAGGTTTCTCTATGGCAGGAAAAGGAGACGCAAGAGACCCCCGAAACAATTTATTCAAAGATTATCTGAGGGTTGTTGGCAAGGTGATGCCCAAGTCCGTGATATTCGAAAACGTTCCGGGTTTTGCCAATAGGTACGGGCTTGGATTGAGGGAAAGACTACAAGGATATCTTCACAAAAAAGGGTATGAGATAGTCTCAGGAGTTCTGAAGGCTAGCGATTATGGAGTCCCTCAACTCAGGAAGAGATTTATTGCAATAGGTGTCAGGAAAGACTTGCTAGATGGAAGGGCACTGAGACTCCCAGAGCCAAGCTTTCCAATCGAGAAGCAAATGGAGCAACTTACCTGTGAGAAAGTGATTGGAGATTTGGATACATACTCGAAAAGAGGGGGTTATGGGTCTGGAACAACACACGGCGAATGGGAGTATCATACACGTGCAATCGGGAAATTTCAGAGAAAAATGAGAGAGGTGTCTGGTCAGGGAACAAGGGGAATTACGTGGAACACAAAGATTCCAGCCCATACTCCAAAGGTAGTTAGGAGGATGAAACTTCTCATCGAAGGTAGAAAAAGGTCCGATTTTGAGGGATCCGATTTACAGACCGCCAAGCATAGTCAGAGGCCCCTTCTGAAGAACGAGGTTCCAAATATCACCGTAGTATCTATTCCTGATGATTATATTCACTACAATCCCGAACTGCCCAGAACGCTCTCTGTAAGAGAATGTGCCAGACTCCAGACCTTT
>FUFK010078618.1_pt1 | contig 10575 bp, 8 predicted proteins | sample 1021851 | NCBI WGS metagenome assembly FUFK01 (sample SAMEA51879418, study PRJEB19060) | metagenome
GTTCCAATTAACATCGCCATCATCATTATTAAACAGATTAAATAATTGGGAAAAAATATCGTCAGACATCTGAAGGGCGTAGATCCAACTCAAAAACAAGCGATATTGTTTGTGAGTTTCTTAATATTTCGATTTCTACTGTATCACCAGCTCTTTTTTGCCTTAACACTGTAATTAGACCGTCTAATGTTTTTACATTTACTCCATTAATTTTTTTAATAATATCGCCAGCTAATGCACCAGCTTTTCCAATCGCAAATACTTCATTTCCTGGACCATAGAGTTCTTGAATTATGACTCCAGAGAACACCCTTGCTCCATCTTCCGCTGTCTCAAAATGCTGCGCGCCTAAAATTCCAAGAAAAGCATGTAAGATTCGTCCCTCTTTGAGTAAATCATCAGCTATCCCCAGTGCTAAATTGACTGGAACTGCGAACCCTAATCCTTCTGCACCCACATCAGCAGTAGCAATAGCAGTAGTTATACCAATTAGCTCTCCATTACTATTTATTAAGGCCCCTCCACTAGACCCTCTTGTGATAGGTGCATCAGTCTGAATCAAGCCAAATAAGGTAACTCCTGAATTCATAGCCTCGCCACCAACATCAAGCCTTCTTTCTAATGCTGAAACAACCCCTGTTGTTACTGTAGGAGCAGCACCCAAGGTTAGTGGATGGCCAATAGCAACTGCNAGATCTCCAACCTTAAGGACATCACTATTACCAATTGAAATTGGAACTAAATTTGATGCAGAGATTTTTAATAATCCAATATCTGTTAGCCTATCAGATCCAATAATCTCACTTTCATACATTCTCCCATCCTCAAACACAACTCTTACTTGGGTTGAGTTATCTATAACATGGTGATTAGTCATTATTAAACCGTCATCAGAAATAACAACTCCTGAACCTCCACCATTTGGCAGAAATTCTCCACCTTCTGACATATTTCCAACTTGAACTTGAACAATTGTTTTTGTAGCTAGTTCTGCTATAGATACTATTTCTGTAGAGTCTATTCTTGGCATTACTAATTCTTTTTCAGTAACAGTTTCTGTAATGGTTACAGGTTCTGGAATTACAATCTCTTCTTCCTCGAATAACCCAAAAAGAAATAAAAATGATAAAACTATTCCACTTGAAATTAATGATGCTCCAAAAACAATATTTATAGAGCTTTTCTTTTTGTCAGATTTTTTTTCAATCAAATCAGAGATATATTGTTCCTGTTCGAATAGTTCTTGTTGAGAAAAATTGTCTTCATTCATATATCTCATAATAAATAAGCAATAATTGTAACTAATATTTGTAAGCAATATTTTTACTAGGTTTCATGTTAAATTTATTAAATTTCCTATAGGTTGAAAAAATTTACTCGATTACTTAAAGTTATTAGGTAAATGTTATCTGTTCAAAACCTTGAGGTTGTTTATCAGGATGTAATTCTTGTTTTAAGAGGTGTTTCTTTTGAAATCCCAAAAGGAAAAATAGTAGCTTTGCTTGGCAGTAATGGCTCGGGAAAGACTACAACTTTACGAGCAATAACTGGCCTTCTTGATACACAAAATGGTGACATAACAAAGGGAACCATATCTGTTGAGGGAGATGATATAACTAATGCCTCACCATCAAAAATTGTTGAAAAAGGAATAGCACAAGTACTTGAGGGAAGAAGAATATTTTCAGAGTTAACAGTCTTAGAAAATTTAAAACTAGGAGGCTTTACTGCATCTGAAACTGTTGAAGAGAACGTCAACAGAGTTTATGATTTATTTCCAATTTTGCAACCTAGAGGAAAAGATGTTGCAGGTTATTTATCTGGCGGAGAACAACAAATGCTTGCTATAGGAAGAGCATTAATGTCAAATCCCAGTTATTTGTTACTAGACGAACCAAGCCTTGGGCTAGCTCCAAAATTAGTTGAACAAATTGCAGAACTTATTAAAGAGATAAATTCCCAGGGAGTTACAGTTTTACTAGTCGAGCAAAATGCAAACATGGCTTTAAAAATATCAGATCATGGATATATCATGGAAACGGGAAATGTAGTTATGGACAACCCAAGTGANAAACTTTTAGCGGATCAAGATGTTAGAGAATTCTATTTAGGTTTAAATTCTGAAGGAACTGATAGAAAATCATTTAAAGATGTAAAGCACTATAAAAGAAAAAAAAGGTGGCTCTCATGAGTTCATTAATAAAATTTGAAAATGTGAGTCTAAATTTTGGAGGTGTCAATGCTTTAACAGAAGTTTCATTTGAAGTACCCGAAAACTCTCTTTTTTCAATTATAGGCCCAAATGGGGCTGGAAAAACTTCAATTTTTAACTGTATAAGTGGAATTTATAGGCCAACATCAGGAACTGTCAAAATTTTTAATAAAGATATTAGTAATTTAAAGCCAGACGCAATTGCTAACTTGGGTGTCTCAAGAACATTTCAAAATATTGAATTATTTGAGAATATGACAACACTTGACAATATTTTGATAGGTGCTCATAGGCACATAAATTATGGTTCGGTCTCAGGACTATTATTTTCTAAAAAAACTAGAAAAGAAGAGGAAAAAGCTAGACAAATAGCGGAGGATATAATTGATTTTCTGGAAATTGAGGAATACAGATACTCATTTATACTTTCGTTGCCATATGGAATTCAAAAAAGAATTGAATTAGCCAGAGCTTTAGCCATGAAGCCAAAAGTACTACTTTTAGACGAACCAGCTGCTGGCATGAATAATGAAGAAACAGAAGATATAGCAAGATTTATACTTGATATATATGAAGAGTTGGGAGTAACAGTTGTTTTAATTGATCATGATATGAATATGGTTATGGATATTGCTACTGAAGTTATAGTTATGGATTTTGGAAAAAAGTTGTTCGATGGTGACCCTTTAGAAGCTGCANAAGATTCAAGTGTTATAGAGGCGTATTTAGGAGTTAGTGATTAGATGATTTCAATGACTGAAATTTTTAATGAAATTAATGCCAATGGAGGGGCAACGCCTTCAAGAAAAGTAAAAGAAATTGCTGAGAGATTTCCTGAAAAAATAGCATTTCGAAAGAAAGAGTTCGGAATATGGCATGAGGTTACTTATGAAGATTTCTGGAATCAAACTCAATTCATAGGACATGCTTTAAAATATTATGGAGTAGATGTTAAAGATAAAGTAGCTATACATTCTGAAAATAGACCCGAATGGATAATTGCTGATATTGCAATTCAAGCGATACAAAGTATTACTGTTGGATTATATCCAACAAACCCTCCTTCCGAAGTTAAATATTTATTGGGACATTCAGAATCTAAAATCTTGTTTGCAGAAGATCAAGAACAAGTTGACAAGGTTCTAGAAGTCATTGAAGACCTTCCAAATCTTTCAAAAATTGTATATTTTGAAAGTAGAGGAATTACTAAATATGACAATGAAAAATTAATCTCATGGGATGAATTTATTGAAACAGGAAAAGAAGAATATCAAAAAGATACAGAGTTTGTTACAAGAATGCAAGATAATATTAAAAGTGAAGACACAGCAATGATGATTTATACATCTGGCACAACCGGACCCCCAAAAGGATCAATGCTAACTCATGGAAACTTAGAATGGGTTGCTACTCAAATACCAGAATTATCATTTACAACAGGAACTGATAATCCTCAATTTATTTCATACCTGCCTTTATGTCATGTTTTAGGAAGATTATTAGATATCATAATTGGATTTCATGCAATGGGAACTATAAATTTTGCAGAATCTATAGATACAGTTCAATCAGATTTAGCTGAGGTCCAACCGAGTGCTTTTCCTGCAGTCCCAAGAATTTTAGAGAGAATGCACGCAGGAGCTATGGTAAAGATGAAAGACGCTTCAAGATTAAAGCAAATTTTCTTCTCAGTTGCTACTAGATTAGGAGACATTACAGCAAGAAGAAGACTTGAAATAGGAGAAGGGGATTTAATTGCTAAAGTAACTAATTTCTTTGCTCAACTTTTAGGCTTTAGAGCTTTAAGAAAAAAACTTGGGTTATTAAATGTAGATAATGCATTATCTGGTGCAGCTCCGATATCACCAGAGATCTTAAGGTTTTTTATGTCACTAGGAGTACCAATTTATGAAGGCTATGGAATGACCGAAAACTCCGCAATCGCAACTGGAAACAGGCCAGGAAAGGTAAAACTCGGAACTGTTGGGGTGCCTCAACCTGGTGTAGAGTTAAAGCTAGCTGATGATGGTGAAATATTNGTNAGACACCCAGGAGTTTTTAAAGGCTATTTTAAAAATGAAGAAGCAACAAAAGAAGTTATTGACAGTGATGGATGGCTTTATACAGGAGATGTTGGTGAATTCGATGGTGAATTTTTAAAAATAGTCGATCGAAAAAAAGATATAATTATTACAAAAGGTGGTAAAAATGTTTCTCCATCTGAAATTGAAAATAATGTTAAGACTTCACCGTATATTAGAGAAGCAGTTGTCATCGGAGATGATAGGAAATTTATATCAGTACTAATTGGAATAGAATTTGATATTGTTGCAAATTGGGCATTAAGAAAAAATATTCCTTATACAACATATAGAAACTTGTCTGAAAATGAAGATGTTCAAGAATTAATTTGGAACGAAATAAAAAANGCAAATGAAAGAACTTCTTCATTATCAATAAGAAAATTCAGAATGATAACTAAAGAACTTGATCACGAAGATGGTGATATGACAGCTACACAAAAAGTTAAAAGAAATGTATTGATGGAGAGATTCTCCGATTTAATTGAGGATATGTATAAATGATTCTCTTTCTACAAGCGACAATGCAAGGTCTAGCATTAGGTGCTGTCTATTCTTTGGTTGCTATTGGTTTAGTCCTTATTTACAAGGCAACTGATGTTTTAAGCTTTGCTCAACCAGCTCTTGCTGTAGCTGGTGCTGGCATTATCAGTGCGTTAGCTGTCGATAGAGGTATTTCCTTTTGGATTGCACTACCTCTTGCAGTATTTATTACAGGAATTATTGGTCTAATGATTGAAAGAACTTTTTTAAGAGCAATGGTTGGTGAGCCAGTTTTTTCTGTTGCTATTTTAACTATTGGTATNGATATATTGATAAGAACTGTNTTAGACAATTGGATNGGTTTGAATCCAAGATATATGGGAGACTCCTTTTCTCAAATGGGTAATTTTGGATCATTGAATGTTGGTGGAGTAGCGATACAATTCTTAGAACTTACTGCATTACTGTCAGCAATAGCTGTAATAGCTTTTCTTTCAATATTTTTTAAATTTTCCAAATATGGTTTAGCTATGAGAGCTACTTCTTTTGATCAAGAAGCATCTCTTGCTCAAGGCATAAATGTTGGAAGGGTTATTGCCCTTGTTTGGTTCATGGCTGCAATGCTTGCAAGTCTATCTGGATTTTTTATNACAGGAGGATTTAACGGATTAACTCAAGCAAGCTTTGTTACCGCATTACGAGCTCTCCCAGCAATTGTAATTGGCGGTNTGGATTCTTTAGTAGGGGCAGTTGTGGGTTCATTAATTATTGGTATGACACAAGGTTACATTGCTTATTATCAAGTAAGTATTGAAGCTTCACTTGGAATTAGTTTTGGAACTGGATTTAGCGCGTTGGCACCTTATATAATTATGTTTTTCATTTTAATTATTAGGCCGGATGGTCTTTTTGGAAAAGAAGAGGTGGAGAGAGTTTGAGAGGCAGACCAGACTTATTTACTAGCTACAGGAATGAAACAGCTATTCTTAAAAATAACACTCATAGATTCATAGCTCTGCTTATTACTCTTTCATTACTTATTCTTGGTTTAATAGCAGACGATTACTGGATTCTTCTACTTTCAGCATCAGTATTTTTAACAATTGCTACGTGGGGGTTAAATATTGTATCTGGAATGGCTGGACAAATATCCTTGGCTCACGGTTTCTTTGTCGCTGTTGGAACCTATACTGCAGCAGTCGTAGGAGGGTTCTCTACAGAATTTCCTAATAAAATAATAGGCTATGAGTTAGATATGATTATTTGGCTACCTCTTGCAGGAATTGTAGCAGCCGGTGTTGGTCTAATTATCGCACCTTTAGCGGTCAGATTAAAAGGATTAAATTTAGCTTTAGTCAGTATAGGAATAGTTTATATCGGTTCTTATATCTTATCTAACTTAAACACTGTAACTGGTGGAGCAGGGCTTGGGCGAAAAACTGCTGGGTATACATTGTTAGGAATAAATTTTAAAGATGGTTTAGAAATCGGATCATTGATATTGACAAAAAGTCAAGTTCTTTATTATATAGGACTCTTTGTTGCGTTACTTCTTGGTATTGGGGTTAAAAATTTACTTCGTTCAAAAATTGGTAGAGCTTACGCTGCTATAAGAGATAGAGATATTGCCGCAGAAGCTATTGGGATTAATTTAGCTAGATTTAAAGCATCAGCTTTTGCATTGTCTAGTTTTTATGCAGGAGTGGCTGGAGCTTTAATGTTTTCTACAATTGGTGCGGTAGATGTAGAAAGGTTCGGACTTTTATTTTCTGTCACTTTTATAGCGATTGTAGTTATTGGAGGTGTTGGTACAGTAATGGGCCCAATATTTGGAAGTATATTTTTTGGACTTATGCCAGGAATTATAAAATTTGTNATTGATCATTCAGAGTTTGTGAGAGAAGTTATTCCTNTAAATGCTGCACAAATTGAAAGAATTATATTCGGTTTATTTATTGTTGGTTTCCTTATGTTTGAGCCGAGAGGTTTATGGGGTATTTGGTTTAGGTTACGTAATTATTTTAAAGCTTGGCCTTTTTCCTACTAAGTTAGAAATCATTCGCTATCCTTAAAGCATTAGTACTAATAATTTAAAGGGGGATTTATGAAATCGTTGCGCAAGCAAGGAATCATTATTTTCATAGCATTCGCTCTTGTTTTAAGCGCTTGTGGTGGTGACGCTGCNGAAGAAGAAGTCGTTGTAGAGGAAACAACTCCTGAAGTTGTTGAAACTCTTGACTCTCCAGCAGTGACTACTGCACAAACTGTTAAAACAGGCGTTGGTGTAACAGAGGAACCTTGTCCGGCTGCATATGCAGCACTTGGAACACAAGTTCCTACAGGTGCTGACCCAGAAAAAGGATGTATTTATTTAGGTTTATTAAATGACTACACAGGTCCTTTCGCAGCTGCAGGTCCAGCATTGGAAGGTGCTCAAAGAGCATTTTGGTTATGGGTGAACTCAACAGGTGGTGTTGGAGACTATAGTGTAGCTATTGTTGATGGTTACGACACTCAATACAACCCNGCAAAAATGATTGAAGGTTTTGCATTACAAAAAGATGATGTAGCAGCTTTTGCTATGACACTTGGTAGTGTGCAAACACAATTTATCTTAGATGCAATGAATGAGAGTGACACAATAGCAGCTCCTATGAGTTGGTGGTCAGGTTGGTCATATAAATCAGCTGACAATGGTCTAGCAATTGAGTTTGGATCTTCATATTGTGCACAAGGAATGAACATTCTTGATTGGGGAGTAGAAAACTTACCAGTACCTATTCAAAAAATTGGTCTTATAGCTTATGTAAATCCAGGATATGCAGATGATTATTTTGCTGGTGTTAAAGCGGCAGCACAAGCAAACGGTATTGAGGTAGCTTGGGAATATGTTCCTCCAGTTACTGAATTCGATGTTGCAGCTGCAGTTGGTTTAATGGCTACACAACCAGTTGATGCGGTTTACATGGCAACAGATCCAAATAGAACTGCTCAGGTATCTGGTGGAGCAGCTCAGTTAGGAGTTGTACCTCTTACATTTATGGCAGCACCAGCATTTAATGAAGCTTTTGTTGCAGATGGTGCACCTACTCAAGCATTGTTTACTTCAGGTGCTTTTTATACAGCAGCATGGATTGATCCATATGAAGCAGACACACCAGGTCACGCAGCTATGCGTGCAACTTGGCAAGGAGCAATGGGGCAAACCTCAGCTAGCTCTTATGTGGTTGCAGGATGGTCTTCACAGTATCACTTAAAAGGTGTTCTTGAAGCAGCAATTAAAGGTGGAGANATTACAAAAGCTGGTATTAGAAGAGCAGCAGCAAATGTTGATGTTAGCTCTGATGGCATGATGCCTGTAAGAACTTTAGGAGTCAGTAAAGCTGAAACTTCTACTTCAATTACAGCACCAGATGCTAGCGTAGGCAGTGGTACAAGATTAGTTAAAGCTAACTATTCTGGACCTACCGCCCAATCTCACGATTGGTCACAACCTTGTTCCTAACGTGAGTTAATAATTTAAAAAGAGCCAGGTTTTACCTGGCTCTTTTTTTATTTCTACATTATGGATAAAATAGACCTTTATGTTTAATAATCTAACAAAATCACGAAAAGCTATAGTGGTTTTTCTTATTGCATTAATGCCAATAGGTCTAATTAAAACAGAATATTACTTTATGTCACCTGGACCACCATATCAATGGGAAATTGATTACGGTAATAATGATAATTACACATTTGAAGGCAATCTCTACCAGTTAACTGTTCGTAGAGATGAAGCAAATGTATTTGTATATTTGTGGTCTTTAATAAATGAATCTTATGATTTATATCCAAGAGAAGTAATTTTGCCAGATGGTGTTACACCTCAAGAATTAAGTGAGATAAGTATTCAAAATATGAGGACATCTGAAAATGTAGCTATCGCAGTAGCTTTAAAAAATGTAGGTTATGAAATCGAATCAAAGGGTGATGGAGTTGCAGTAGTCGGATTACTTGAAGATTCTCCCGTCAAGGATAAGTTAAAAAAAGGTGATTTAATAAATTCAATTAATAATACTGATATATCTTCTGCTACAGAATTTATATCAAATTTGAGGACTTATTCGATAGGAGAAACAGTTTCGATTGGCCTACTAAGAGAAATAGATGGTGTTAAGGAACAGATATATATAAAAACAACCCTTATCGAACATGTTGAATATGAAGGTGAGCCAATGGTAGGNTTTCTAGCTACAACTGTAAATGAAAGGTTTGATTTTCCCTTTGAAATAGATATTAAAACTGGCAATGTTGGTGGACCTTCGGCTGGTTTAATGATGGCATTAAATGTTTATAATAATTTAATTCCCGAAGATATTACCAACACAAAGATAATTGCTGGAACAGGGACCATTGAAATAGATGGATCTGTAGGACCAGTTGGTGGAATAAAACAAAAGATTATTGCAGCAAAAAGAGCAGGTGCAGAGCTGATACTTGTACCAGTTGCTAATTTTGAAGAGGCTCAACAGTTCGAAACCGATAAAACAGCCATAGTTGCTGTGGATTCTTTTGATGAAGCATTAGCAGTTATTTCGCAGTATAGTTCACGTTAAACACGAGAGATAAATAATATATAACTATGGTCAATATTGGTGGTGCAAATACGGGTAACGAAAGAAGAGGTTTATCTTTCCTTGTTTTTGTCGGAATTATTGGATTTTCAATAGCAAGAGCTTTAGCAACTTTCTTTACAAACTATTTATGGTTTGATTCTGTTGATTTAAATTCAGTGTGGATAAAAATTCTTTTAACAAAGTCTATTCTTGTTGCAGCTACATCGCTTTTAGCTTTTGCATTTATTTTCATAAATTTAAGACTCGCAGTAAGAGCAACACCTGTAATGGACATTTTTGAATCATTTGAATCTCAAGATCCTTTAACTAGATTTAGAGAATTTTTTAATGAGCGTTTCCTTAAATATAGACTTTGGGGTGCAATTGGTCTTTCTTTATTCCTTGGTGCTGGCGCTTCTCAATTATGGGAACAGGTTTTATTATTCATTAATCAAAAATCTTTTGGAGTTACAGACCCAGTCTTTCAATATGATGTATCAAGTTATGTTTTTGGATTACCTTTGTATAGGCTTTTTGTTTCTTGGGGATTTCAATTAGTCATCTTTACGTCTTTTATTATTATTTTATTCTTTATTGCTACAGGAGCTCTACAGCTTCGTCAAGGTAGGTTGCCAGAGGTTAGTAGTGGTGCAAAAGCTCATCTATCTGTTTTGCTTGCGTTTGTAGCTGTACTCAAAGCATTTGCTTACAGATTAGATGCTATGGAGCTACTGTATTCTCCAAGAGGAAAAGTTTTTGGTGCAAGCTACACAGATGTGGTTGCGCATTTACCGGCCTTAAATCTATTGATATTAATTTCACTCTTTGGTGCAGTATTGCTACTAGTTAACATTAAAAGAAGAGGCTGGTTATTGCCAGCTACTGCAATTAGTTTGTGGCTTGCTGTTTCAATAATTGTTGGGGGAGTTGTTCCTGCAGCAATTCAAAGATTTAGAGTTGTTCCTGATGAGTTAAATAAAGAACTCCCTTATGTTGAGAATCATATCAACTATACAAGACTTGCTTATGGTTTAGATAATATTGAAGAAAAATCGTTTGAGGCTTCACCTAATTTAACAGATAATGACATTTCTGAAAATGCTCAGACTGTTGACAATATTAGATTATGGGACCCAACTGTTTTAGCTGAAACATATAGTCAGCTCCAAGAGATTAGAGCTTACTACGCGCTGGATGAAGT
>FUFK010766072.1_pt1 | contig 10575 bp, 8 predicted proteins | sample 1021851 | NCBI WGS metagenome assembly FUFK01 (sample SAMEA51879418, study PRJEB19060) | metagenome
GGCCACAAGATCCTGATCGGCCAATTCCGCCTTTGCGTGGCCCACATCGCGCCAGCCGCTGACCCCGGCCGAGACGGTTTCCTTGAGCACACCAAGGCTCGCAGTTTCGCCGCTGGCGAAACCCTCCGGCAGTTCGGTACCGGGGGCAACGGGCGCGATACGGGCCGCGCCAAAGCGGAACTTTGGCCCCGGGTCTACGGTGATCACGGCGCGGTCAATGCGGCGCGGCGGCTGCACCGGGGGAATCGCGGCGGCATCGACGCCGTCCAATGTGATTTTAAGCGTCGGCCCGAAATACCCATTGTCGTAAAGCAACGCCAAAAGCCTGCCATAGTCCGCCTGCGCTGCGGCGACCAATTCCTGCGGTGTGGCCGGTTCGGCATCCTCATCGGTTTGCTCGGCCAGCAGCGACCCGTCGCGCAGGGTGGCATAAAGCTCTGAATCATCGTCGATACCGGTGATGGCCAGTTCTGCCGCCTGCGCCGCAGCCCCCCCACCAAGAAGAAGTCCAAGGGCGAGACAATACGCCGCCCCTTGAGTCTGCCCTTGTTGCGCCACGCGCTACCCTCCTTGCGTTTCGTCACCCCGGTTTTCGCGCCGGTTTTCCTTAGCCCGCTCAGCACGAGCCTTTTTCTCATCAACCGTTAAACGGCATTGCCGCCTTGGCTGCAAACATTCTGCCGGGGCAATCGCGGTATGAGAGCCCTGTTCGCCCGCCTCGCACAGAAGTGGACCGCAAAATCGGCAAAATACCGCGCAGCAAAGTGTAGTCTGCACGCGACGAGAGACGAGGGCTGAAATGAGTTTTCTTTGTTGGGTGATCCAACCATCGCTTTGCCATTGCAAAACATGGTGGTGCGGTCGGAGAGACTCGAACTCTCACGGGTGTTACCCCACAGCGACCTCAACGCTGCGCGTCTACCATTCCGCCACGACCGCACGCCATGGTTGGTGGGCGGGGTTTAGCCAAAGACCAAGGGCTTGTGAAGAGGCAATCGGCAAAATTTTTCAGTGAGTTTCAGAAACCGAGTTAAGCCCCTATTTTCCTGGGGCCACTTCGCTGATCACAATCCCTTCAATGCCCTGCAATCTGACACCTCAGACGTTGAAACGTCGCGCCCGGCAAGCCATCTGTGGACCAAGCAACAAGGAACACGCCATGCCCGTAGATACCGCCACGCCCTCAACTGACGCCCCCACCGTGCAGATCGACATCGTGTCGGATGTCATGTGCCCTTGGTGTATCGTTGGCTACAAACAACTCGAACAAGCGCTCGGCGCGGTCGGTGTGGGCGCATATCTGCGCTGGCATCCCTTTGAGTTGAACCCGCAGATGCAAGCCGAAGGCCAAAACATGGCCGAACATCTGGCCGAGAAATACGGCTCAACCCCCGCGCAATCGGTCGAGAATCGCAAGCGGCTGTCCCAAATGGGCAGCGACTTGGGCTTTGCCTTCAACTTTTCTGACGACACGCGGATGCAGAATACATTCGCCGCGCATCAGTTGCTCACTTGGGCGCAGGCCAAGGGGCTGCAACACCCGCTCAAAATGGCGCTCTTCGATGCGCATTTCACGCAAGGGCACAATGTGAATGATCCCGACGTGCTGGCCGATGTCGCGGCCTCCGTCGGGCTGGACCGCAGCGAGGCGCTGGAGGTGCTCAGCAGCGGCAGCTTCGCCGAACAAACCCGCGAAGCGCAGCAATTTTGGACCTCGCGCGGCATTTCCGGCGTGCCGTCGATGATTTTTGAGGGCAAATACCTCGTAACCGGAGCGCAAGGGGCCGACAATTATGCCCAGATGCTCCGCAAGGTTCTGGAAGAACGCGACGCCGCCGCCTGACGCAGAGCCTCTGGCGGTGCGGCGCGGGTCTTGCTAAGGCATCCCTATGGTTGAATGGATCATCAGCGACGGCTTGACCGATTACCGCACCGCCGAGGCGTGGATGGAGGCGCGCGCCACCGCCATCGCCGCGGGCGAAGCCGAGGAATGCATCTGGCTGGTAGAGCACCCCTCGCTCTACACCGCGGGCACCTCGGCGCGTGCCGAAGACCTGACAGAGCCGGACCGCTTTCCCGTCTATCCCACCCGGCGCGGCGGGCAGTACACCTATCACGGACCGGGCCAGCGCGTGGCCTATGTGATGCTGAACGTCGCCGCACGGGGCCGCGATGTCCGCTGTTTCGTGCGCCAGCTTGAAAATTGGGTGATCGCCACATTGGATGAATTCAACCTGCGCGGCGAGGTTCGCCCCGGGCGTGTCGGCGTTTGGGTACAGCGGCCCGAGAAACCCGCCCAGCCCGATGGCAGCCCCGCCGAAGACAAGATCGCCGCGATTGGAATCAGGCTGCGCAAATGGGTCAGCTTNCACGGCATCAGCATCAATGTTGAACCGGAGCTCAGCCATTTTGGCGGNATCGTNCCCTGCGGCATCACGAACCATGGGGTGACCTCACTGGTCGATCTGGGNCTGCCCGTNACGATGGACGATGTCGATCTGGCCCTGCGCGCCACCTTCGATGATGTCTTTGCAAATGACCCCTCCGCCAGCTGCGACATCGCCTCCTGAGAGAGGCAAAGCGCGCGCCAAGCGGCGTTAGAACCCGAATATACGTCGATAGCCGCAGCGGAAAAAATACCCTCCCTGCGACCATCGCGCCCATTGCCCCCGCGAGACGGTCGCTCTAAAACGGGCGCGACACCGCATGTGCCGCCTCTGGCGCCATGTGTCCAATTCATTTGCAGGAGGCACCGCATGGCAGACGCAGCCATTCACGGCCAAGATCATCACGACGACCGGGGGTTCTTTACCCGGTGGTTCATGTCCACAAACCACAAAGACATCGGTATNCTTTANCTGATCGTCTCGGCCTTGGTCGGTCTTATCTCGGTGGCATTCACCGTTTACATGCGCCTTGAGCTCATGAACCCCGGCGTTCAATACATGTGTATGGAAGGCGCGCGTTTCATCGCGGATAGCTCTGCCGCCTGTACGCCCAACGGCCACCTGTGGAACGTGCTGATCACCGGCCACGGCATCCTGATGATGTTCTTCGTCGTGATTCCCGCCCTCTTTGGCGGTTTCGGCAACTACTTCATGCCGCTGCAAATCGGTGCGCCGGATATGGCGTTCCCGCGGATGAACAACCTCAGCTTCTGGCTCTATGTCGCGGGCACCACCCTGGCNGTCTGNTCGCTGCTGACACCGGGNGGCAATGGCCANCTNGGNTCCGGCGTGGGTTGGGTGCTCTACCCGCCGCTCTCCGTGCGCGAAGCAGGCATGTCGATGGACTTCGCGATCTTCGCGGTCCACGTCTCGGGTGCCTCGTCGATCCTCGGCGCGATCAACATGATCACCACCTTCTTGAACATGCGTGCCCCCGGCATGACCCTGTTCAAAGTGCCGCTCTTCGCATGGTCGATCTTCGTTACAAGCTGGCTGATCCTTCTCTCCCTGCCAGTTCTGGCGGGCGCGATCACCATGCTGCTGATGGACCGCAACTTCGGCTTCGCCTTCTTCGATCCTGCAGGCGGTGGTGACCCGATCCTCTACCAGCACATCCTGTGGTTCTTCGGTCACCCCGAAGTTTACATCATCATCTTGCCCGGCTTCGGCATCATCTCCCACGTCATCGCGACCTTCTCGCGCAAACCAGTCTTCGGCTACCTGCCGATGGTCTGGGCGATCATCGCGATTGGCGCTCTGGGCTTCGTCGTTTGGGCGCACCACATGTACACCGTGGGCATGACCCTGAACCAGCAGGCCTACTTCATGCTGGCCACCATGGTCATCGCGGTGCCGACAGGGGTAAAGGTCTTTAGCTGGATCGCCACCATGTGGGGCGGCTCCATCGAGTTCAAAACACCGATGCTCTGGGCCTTTGGCTTCCTGTTCCTCTTCACCGTCGGTGGCGTCACCGGCATCGTGCTGAGCCAGGCTGCCGTGGACCGCGCCTATCACGACACCTACTACGTCGTGGCGCACTTCCACTATGTGATGTCGCTCGGTGCCGTCTTCGCCATCTTCGCAGGCATCTACTTCTACCTGCCCAAGATGACAGGCCGCATGTACCCCGAATGGGCCGGCAAGCTGCACTTCTGGGCGATGTTCATCGGCGCCAACCTGACCTTCTTCCCCCAGCACTTCTTGGGCCGTCAGGGCATGCCACGCCGCTACATCGACTACCCCGAGGCCTTCGCCTACTGGAACCAGTGGTCCTCGATCGGTGCCTTCCTCAGCTTCGCCTCCTTCCTGTTCTTCTTCGGGATCATGGCCTACACGCTGACCCGCGGCGCCCGCTCCACAGCGAACAACCCGTGGAACGAATTTGCGGACACGCTGGAATGGACCCTGCCCAGCCCACCGCCCGAACACACGTTCGAGCAGCTTCCAAAACAGGAAGACTGGGACAAACAGCACAGCCACTAAGCTTTGCCAAAATCATCAAAGGCCCCGCCCCCGCGCGGGGCCTTTTCTTTTTGCCGCTAAAGCCCGCTCACCGCCCCAATCAGCCCTCCACATTAACCCGCACCGCCCCCTCATCTTCATCCTTTTTCAAATACCTCGGGGGTCCGGGGGCGGCGCCCCCGCCCTGCGCAATTTTTTCCACTAAAAACCACATTTCTCTCTTGAAGCCCCCCGCCCCAATGGGTATTTCGCCCTCACCAGACGGTAAGCGGGCGTAGCTCAGGGGTAGAGCATAACCTTGCCAAGGTTAGGGTCGGGCGTTCGAATCGCCTCGCCCGCTCCATCTGGTTTTCACAGGGTCGCATCTTCGGATGCGGCCCTTTGTGCTTTCTGGTCCCTAATTCACGCAGCCCAACAAATCTCGCGCTTTCCCCGCATCACGGTAATTTTCCCCCTTGCAGCCCCCTGCGCGAATGGGTATTCCCCCCTCACCAACCGGATGCGGGCGTAGCTCAGGGGTAGAGCATAACCTTGCCAAGGTTAGGGTCGGGCGTTCGAATCGCCTCGCCCGCTCCAGGTTGATCCTACCACCCCGTAGGAGACGCAAAGCCGCCCCTCGGGGCGGCTTTTGTGTATCTCGCCCCCACATAAAAAAACGCCCCATGACGAACACGGGGCGTAAGGTACGGAACGAGGGACAGTAGGTGGCCGGCAGGCGTTCCGGGCCTGCGGTCACCTTTAAATTTAGGAACCCTTGGCCGTTTTCAAAGGGGCTGGACCCTGTCGCCCCGCCCCCTGCCCGGTTTTGAGCCAGTTCTTGCCGATTCTCAGCCCCCGACCCGGCTGGCATATAGCGCAATCGCCGCGGCGTTAGAGACATTGAGCGACCCAAATCCGCCCGCCGCATCGATCCGCACCAGCGCATCCACGGTCTCGCGGGTCTTCTCCCGCAGCCCCGGACCCTCGGCCCCCAGAACCAGCGCCACAGGGCGGTCACGGCGGCCCTCTACGGCGCCCTCGATGGTCTGTGTGGCCTCTCCATCCAGCCCCAGCACCAGATACCCCATATCCTGCAGGGCNCGGATCGCATCGGCGAGGTTGCGCACCCGCANATAGGGCTGACGCTCCAACGCGCCGCTGGCGGTCTTGGCCAGCGCGCCGGTCTCAGGCGCGGAGTGGTGCTTGGTGCCGATGACCGCCGAAGCGCCCAAGACTTCAGCCGAGCGGAGAATCGCGCCGACGTTATGCGGATCGGTCACCCGGTCGAGCAACAGCAGCCGCGGTGCGGAATCACCGATAGCGACATCCTCCAACCGGCCCCAGTTCAGCGGCTTCACTTCCAGCACTGCACCCTGGTGAACGGAGTTGGGATCGAGCGGCGGACGGAACTTGCGCGGATCGACGACCTGCGGCGTGATTCCCGCCTCTGCGATGGCATCCTCCAACTTGGCTTGGGCATTCGGAGTTACCATCAGCTGCAATTTTTCGCGGTTCGGATTCATCAGCGCATCGCGGACCGCATGGAGACCAAAAAGCCAGACCGTCTGCGCCGCTTCGGCCTTCTTGTCCTGCTCTTTTTGCACGACCCATTTGGGTTTCTTCATCTCTTTATCCTTTCGTGCGATTTCCCCGACTTTTCTCAGGAATTCGCCTTGACGCTTCTTTGGGTCGCTTGTAATCACGCCCCCACGTCAGGTGCAATGCACAGGACAAAGTGGGCGACAGGCCGCAAGGTGTGGCAGGGGACTGTAACTCCCTCGCGGAGACGCACGCCTGGTTCGATTCCAGGGTCGCCCACCACTTTCTCCTTTGTAGATGACCCCGGAACCACGCGAGCGATACGCCCGTGGCCACCGATCGATCCGCCGGATCGATCCTGCGTGCTACAGCCATTTGGCAGGGCCCGCCTGCGGCTCCCTCGCGGAGACGCACGCCTGGTTCGATTCCAGGGTCGCCCACCACTTTCTCCTCCGTAGATGACCCCGGAACCACGCGAGCGATACGCCCGTGGCCACCGATCGATCCCCCGGATCGATCCTGCGTGCTACAGCCATGTGGCAGGGCCCGCCTGCGGCTCCCTCGCGGAGACGCACGCCTGGTTCGAGTCCAGTGTCGCCCACCACTTTCTCCTTCTACGATGACACTGATTTCCGCCACCGCTACGGTCGTGGCGTTGGTTCAATCCTGTACGCGACGGCAACGTACCCGCCTCACGGGATCAGCACATCCCCCCGCGAAAACGCCTCAAGCTCCATGCTGAGATCGTCGTATACCAATTGAACCCGAACCGTCTGAACAGACCCGAGGTCGAATGTCAGATACGGCTGCGGATCGTCATCCAGAATCGCATTGGGCGAAGGCAGCGCCTCGTGGCAGGGGGGCATCGGCCAGTCCTGCATCGGCGCGTCGTTGACCGCGATCGCCATGGCGGCCAGCCCGCATCGCCAGCTCCACAAATGTGTGACATAGACGAGGTCCTGCCCGTCATACTCCCGCACCGCGATCCAACTGCCGCGCGTGGCGTTCAGGATCGGCTTCACCTCCGCGGCGGTTGTGAACCGGCCCGTGGGGGTCTGATCTTCGGCAACCAATCCGGGGGGCACGGCCGCCATGTGGAACGCCCGCGGCGGTTCTGCGGGTGCGAGAGGTGCTGCCGGACTGGCCGGTGCTGCGGGGCGCGCCGGGGCCTGCACCGTCATCGGCGCATCGGGTCGGCCAACCCCGTCCAAAGGCGCGGCTGATCCGCCGAAGCTGATCGCGATCACGGCAAAGACAAAATCGAACATTCCGAACCCTCCTGCAGGCCGCTCAATTTGCTGGCTTTTGCCAAGAGACGCCTGCCCCTATACTGGCTAAAAAACATGAGGCCGCACATAAGTATGACACGCAATTCGCGTTCCCCGCAAATTTTCAACGTCGTCATCGTGGGGCAACAGGGCCGGCTGGCNTATGANGCGNTNCTNTTTGCCGCCTCTCTGCGCCATTCCTGCCCGCAGTTCCAAGGCCGCCTGCTGATCGCCGAGCCGCANCCCGGNCCGCTTTGGGACAACGACCCGCGCATCACCGANACCGCGCTGCGTGAGGCGCTGANCGACCTNGGGGCAGAGTTCATCCCCTTCGAGAGCCAGCATTTCGGCAGCGCCTACCCCTATGGCAACAAAATCGAGATGCTNAGCGCCCTNCCNGCGGGTGAACCCTTTGTTTTCTTTGACACAGATACGCTGATCACTGGCGATCTGGCGGCCGTGCCTTTTGATTTCAACCGGCCATCGGCCTCCCTGCGGCGCGAAGGGACATGGCCTGAGCCGCAGCTTTACGGGCCGGGCTATACCGCGCTTTGGAAGTCGCTTTACGACAAGTTCGACCTCGACTTCGCCAGCAGCCTCGACCTGAGCCAGCCGGACGAATATTGGCGCCGTTATCTCTATTTTAACGCCGGGTTCTTCTACTACCGCTGCCCGCACGAATTTGGCGCGCTGTTTTTGCGCTATGCGCTGGCGGTACGGGATGATCCTCCTGTGGAACTCTGCGCGCAGAGCTTCGACCCATGGCTCGACCAGATCGTGCTGCCGCTGGTGATCCACGCCCTCGGCGGCGGGCGGGATGCCCTGCCCTCCGGCTTGCTGGATGGCTCGGTGACTTGCCACTACCGTTTTCTGCCGCTGCTCTATGCCCGCGAAAGCGACCATGCGATTGAGGTTCTAGAGACCATCACCGCCCCCAACCAGATGAAAAAGCTGCTCAAGCAGCGCGATGCGTTCAAGCGGATGGTCTATCAGGGGCGCGGCGCCAAGGTGCGCGCGCTCTTTGATCAAGACAACCTGCCGCGCCGCGAACAGGCGATCCGCAACCGGATCAAATCCAACGGTTTTTGGATGCGCTGAGCGATCCGTCCCCCGTTGTCTGAACGGTTCTTTGCGCCTAGGCTGCGCGAAATCCATTTTTCTGAGAGGACAGACCAATGGCCGATAGCCCCAAACATCAATTTGATACGTTGCAGATTCACGCAGGCGCCACGCCCGACCCGGCCACCGGTGCGCGACAAACGCCGATCTACCAGACCACGGCCTATGTCTTTCGCGATGCCGACCACGCGGCGGCTCTCTTTAACCTGCAAGAGGTGGGTTACATCTATTCGCGCCTGACCAATCCCACCAACGCCGTCCTGCAAGAGCGGATTGCCACGCTCGAAGGCGGTGTGGGGGCGGTCTGCTGCTCCTCGGGTCACGCGGCGCAGATCATGGCGCTGTTCCCGTTGATGGGGCCGGGCAAGAATATCGTCGCCTCCACCCGTCTTTATGGCGGCACGGTCACGCAGTTCAGCCATACGATCAAACGCTTTGGCTGGTCCTGCAAGTTTGTCGACTTCGACGATCCGCAAGCCGTCGCCGATGCGATCGACGACGACACCCGCGCGGTCTTTGGNGAGGCCATCGCCAACCCCGGCGGCTATATCATGGATGTNCGNGCCATCGCCGATGTNGCCGATGCGGCGGGCATTCCGCTGATCATCGACAANACCAGCGCCACGCCCTACCTCTGCCGCCCNATTGAACACGGCGCGACGCTGGTGGTGCATTCNACCACNAAATACCTCACCGGGAACGGCACCGTCATGGGCGGCTGCGTCGTGGATTCGGGCAANTTCGACTGGTCCGCNAATGACAANTTNCCCTCGCTNAGCCAGCCTGAGGANGCCTATCACGGGATGAAGTTCCACGAGACCTTCGGCGCNATGGCCTTCACCTTCCACGGCATCGCCATNGGGCTGCGNGATNTGGGNATGACGATGAACCCACAGGCGGCGCATTACACGCTNATGGGGATCGAAACCCTGTCACTGCGGATGGACCGCCATGTGCAGAACGCGGTGAAGGTNGCCGAATGGCTCGAACAGGACGACCGCGTTGATTACGTCACCTACGCCGGGCTGAAGTCATCGCCCTATCACGAGCGGATGCAAAAGGTCTGTCCCAAGGGCGCGGGCGGGCTTTTCACCTTTGCGGTCAAAGGCGGTTATGACGCCTGTGTGAAACTGGTGAACAGCCTCGAGATCTTTAGCCATGTGGCGAACTTGGGCGATACGCGCTCGCTGATCATCCACTCGGCATCGACCACCCACCGACAGCTGACGCAAGAGCAGCAAGAAGCGGCAGGGGCCGGGCCGGGCGTGGTGCGCATCTCAATCGGGACAGAAGACGCCGACGATCTGATCGCCGATCTCGATCAAGCGCTGACCAAAGCGACCAGCTAAACCTTCGCCCCCGCCGATCACCTCGGCGGGGGAACTTTCATCCAAGGCGGCTTACTGCCCCGGCGCAATCGCGAAGGTCATGGAGACCTCGGCCTGCAGCTCGACCTCGCCTTCGGCCACGGCGCTGTCCATCGCCATGCCCATGCGGGCGGCCTCGAACATCTTGGGCTGGGAATGCGAATTCTCGGTCATGCGGATCAGCGTGCCCAGCTTCACCCCCGCGGCATCGGCCAGTTGTCGGGCGCGTTCGGTAGCATCGGCAACTGCGGCTTTGCGCGCTTCGGCCAGCGCGTCTTTCGGATCTTGAAGACCAAATTCCAAACCGTTGAAATCATTCGCACCTTCGTCGATCACCGCGTCCATCATCGCGCCGAGACGGTCCAGATCGCGGACCTTTACGGTCACCGAATTACCCGCCTGATAGCCGGTGATGCGCGGCGGCGTGCCATTTTCGACGGGGCGGCGGTCATGCACGGGGCGGAGGTAGAAGCGGCTGGTCTGACGGTCCTTCGCCGCGATGCCCTGCGCGTCAAGCTGGGTCAGGATCGCAGATACCGCTTCGGTCACCTTGTCCATCGCGGCTTTGGCGGTCTCGGCCTCTTCGGTCACGCCCAGCGTGATCGTCGCCATGTCGGGCGCGGCGGCGATGCTGCCTTGGCCGGTGACGATAATCCCCTCTTCCGGTCCCTCCTGGGCCGAGACCAGCCCCGCCCCCGCCATCCACGCCAGTGCCACCCAATTCATCAGTCGCATGTTCGTTCCTTTCCGTGCATCAATGCGCCGCCATTTGCCCATTGCGGGCCCCCGCTGACAAGCACCTGCGCGGCGCGCACCCTTCCCTTGGGCGAACTCCTGCTCTATCCTTCGCGAAGACTGCGGCGCGTCTGTAAGTGCGCCCGACCCCATGCTAAA
>FUFK010048009.1_pt1 | contig 10571 bp, 8 predicted proteins | sample 1021851 | NCBI WGS metagenome assembly FUFK01 (sample SAMEA51879418, study PRJEB19060) | metagenome
TACCTAAAAGCGGATGCTCATTTTTATGGCTATGCACGCGAAGATAGCCGACCCAAGGAAGAAGAGCTCTATAATTTGGAAAAGGATCTTGAGGAGAAAAATAACCTGGCGAAAAAGCACCCGAAAATTCTTGCTGAGTTACGCAAGTTGACTGAGTCTATGCCGAAGGATGGTCCCGGAGGAATCCATTAATTACAGGTTTGTATGTCCAGGCAACGGAGGCTAGTGCATCCTTCCTGATATCCAGACGGAGATTAGCTTCCCTTTTATTTCCATCTACCCCGTGGCAGTAAAAGCAATTCTCTGAAAGAATGGGACGGACATCCCGATTGAAGTTTAGGGGCTCGGCAAGTAACCAAANAGGAAAAAAAAGATAAAACCAGTATTTCATCCAAGAATTATGATCTAAGAGAATGAAACCATATTAGTAATAGATTGAGGAACATNGGCATAAGAACTAGCCAAATGATTCAAAGATTGATTACAAGTATGAATCAAAGCTTGGTATAAAAGATTCTTCAGAGCTTAATAGTAGTCAATTAAGTTAAAGTATCAATGTATGAAATTAAATAGACTCTGATTTTCCAGTATCTTTAACAAGGCGTTCAACGAGTTTTGCAATGCGAGGAGAAAATCCAATCAATAGTGCAATATTGCAAAGGTTGAACATAGTATGAAATAAAGAAAGATGCAGAGGGATATTTGTGTCAACTATTGACTTTTTAGCGGTGGCAATCTCTTCGGGACTAGGNTCAGATTGATCTTCATACTTATCAAAATGAGATTCTAGCTCAGTAGATGTAACATTTTCCAAATATATAGATCCTTCCATAATTGAATCCACCATTGAGACGAAAGGATAAAATAGAATTAGCATCCAACAAGTACCAGCAACATTAAAAATCAAGTGGGCTCGAGCAGCTCTTCTGGCGGATAGCGTAGTACCTATGGATGCAAGCCAAGCAGTAATTGTAGTTCCAATATTTTCCCCTAGTACTATAGCAGCAGCGATTTCGAAATTAATCCATCCATTCACCGCAAGTATTATGGTTATTCCCATTGCAGCAGAAGATGATTGAACGATTATAGTCATAATAATTCCTATTATCAAAAAAATGATAATGGAACCGAATCCGTAACTATTTAACTGTTCAATCGTTGATTGAATTTCACGAACCATTTGTAGATCATGAGGGTCAGAGCTTTGTAGAAGACTTTTAACATCTGGCACTGCATTTTTCAGTTCACTGAGACCAAAAAAGAGAAGCCCAAAACCAACGAGAAACTCACCTGTATGTTTAAATTTTGTTTTCTTTGAAAAAATTAATGGGAAACCAATACCAATAATTGGGAGTGCAATTTTCGATAGGCTAAATTTGCCAACAGATGCGATTATCCAGCCAGTTAAAGTGGTGCCTAAATTAGCACCCATAATAATTCCTATGGATTCGGTGAGAGTTAGGAGTTGTGCATTTACAAAACTAACAACCATGACAGTCGTTGCAGAGGATGACTGAACAAGGCAGGTAACGAAAAGACCTGTCAAGAGGCCATAAAATCGGTTTTTTGTCATACTTGCCATGATCCGTCGCATCCCGGCACCAGCAATTTTTTGTATGGCATCGCTCATCACACGCATACCATAGAGAAAAATACCTAACCCACCTAATATGTATAAAAAGTTGACTAAAACACCCCAAAAGTTGAGGTCACTCATGCGATAACAATATAAAAATCAAATCTCATTGAGGTTTCTTTGAGGGCGTTTGAGAATCAAAAATCAAAATTTAAGATAAAAATAAAGGTCTTATTATGATGAAGATGAAATTTTTAGGAGCAACCAAAATTTCAGAAATTAAGGGTAATTTAATCGAGGTTTTTCTTTAGGAAAGACTTCTTAAATTCTGGGGCGTGACGGATGTCACGACTTGTTGCTAAAAACACAGCTTCTTTTGAAATATTTACTGCATGGTCAGCAATTCTCTCAAGCGATTTCGAAATAAACAGGAGTTCAAAGATAGATGAAACCAAATGAGTATCTTTTATAACCAAGGCTTGACAGAATTGNTTGTTCTCAAGGTTCATAGCGTCAATCTCCAAGTCTTTGGTCCATATTGATTTCGCCTTTTCCTCATCGTACTCAACGAATACTGATAGTGCCTCCCTAAGCATATCTTGAGCAGCTTCTGCCATCTTCGGTATCACATGAAAATCATTTACAAGTATCTTCTTTGACCTTCTTGCAATGGACTTTGCCTCATCTCCAACTCTTTCAATCTCATGGCTTATTTTCATTGTGGTAACGAGAAGTCTAAGATCTCCTGCCACAGGAGCGTGAGTCGATAAGCAAACATTAACATCGTTTACTAATTCATTTTCAAGCATATCGATCTCCTTGTCTTTTGACCTTACCTTTCCGGCAAGTCCTGCATCTTTATCGATAAGTGCCTGTAGGGAAAGTCGGAGTGAGTCGATTGATAGCTGTCCCATTAGAAGGAGTTTTGATCTTACATTTTCAAGTATTTGCTCGTAATGTGTAGCCATGGATTCTGTTAACTAAGAGGTTCTAGTTATCCGAACTTGCCGCAAATGTAATCTTCGGTTTGCTTCATTTTAGGGTTAATGAATATTTTTTTGGTTTCATCGAATTCAATAAGTTTTCCTAAATAAAAGAAGGCGGTTAAGTCTGAAATTCTTCCAGCCTGTTGCATATTATGAGTAACAATCACTATTGTGTAGTTTTGCTTAAGGTTGAAAATAAGTTCTTCAACCCGAGCNGTGGCAACTGGATCTAATGAAGAACAGGGTTCGTCCATAAGGATTATCTCTGGTTCTACAGCAAGGGTACGGGCAATACAAAGACGTTGCTGTTGTCCACCAGACAATTCATAGGCATTTGCATTTAACCGGTCTTTAACTTCATCCCATAAAGCAGCTTGAATCAAGGAGTTCTCGACTATCTCATCAATTTTACGCTTACTCTTCACGCCCTGAATCTTAAGTCCATAGGCTACATTTTGATAAATTGTTTTTGGGAAAGGATTAGAATTCTGAAAGACCATACCAATACGCTTTCGTAATTCTATTGGATCTACAGTTTTTTCGTATATATCATGTCCTTCAACCACTACTGAACCCTTAATTATTCTGGCATTTTCTAGTAATTCATTCATTCGGTTGAAGCACCTCAATAATGTGCTCTTTCCGCATCCTGATGGACCTATGAACGAGGTTACCTTGTTGCGTAAAATTTCAAGTGAAATTGAGTTTAGAACTTCATTTTTACCGTATGCAAAACTCAAATCATTAACTTCTATGGCATTGAGTGATTTGGATGGTTTGTTTTTTTTCACAGTTGGTTTCGTAAAAGAAGTCACCAGTTAAACTTTCTGCGAAGGCGAGCACGAAGTACAAAAGACAGACTGGCGAGCATGAAAACCAACATTAAAAAAACAAAGGCTGTGCCGTACTGCATATCTATCGTATATTCATTTTGTGGAATCTTGGAAATAACATAAATGTGATAAGGTAGCGCCATTACTCCTTGGAAAAAGAAATCTGTCCACTTTTCAAGACCTTCCCACGGTAATTCAGATCTCATTGCAAAAGCAGCTGTAAACATAATTGGTGCTGTTTCTCCTGCTACACGAGCTACGCCTAGAATTGAAGAGGTTAGAATTCCTGGCAAAGCATATGGCAAAACACTCGTCTTTATCATAGTCCATTTAGAGGCCCCTAGTGCTATTGAACTCTCACGAAAATCTTGAGGGATCGCACGTAAAGATTCTTCACTCGCAGTGATAATTATTGGTAGAACCATAAAAGCCAGCGTGAACCAACCTGCGATAAGAGAGACATTCCAGTCTAAGAAAATAACAAATAATCCCATTCCAAAGAGACCAAAAATGATTGATGGAACTCCAGCGAGGTTAAGGATTGAAAGCCGAACTAGGGAAAGGAACTTCCCGGTTTTGCCATATTCCGAAAGAAAAACAGCACAGCATACACCGATGATTAGTGCGATTAGCATAGCACCTCCGACTAATAACAAAGTGCCTGCAATGGCAGGAAAAATTCCTCCGCCCGAGTATGCATAGTCTTTGGAATCAACTGAAATCCTGAAACTTGAAGATATCCATCTAAGATCATCGCTTATTTTCTTCAGAAGATCGATAGAATTAAATTCATGGAGTGATTGGACTTCATCAATAGACTTGAAGTTATTTTCAAGGAATACGAAGGAAGAGGTCGATGGGTTTTCATCAAATTCTACAACTCTTTCTCTTAGGTTTTTATTTTTGGCTTCAAAAACATTCCATAATTTTGGTAAATTTTCATTAAGAAAATTGAAATAAGCTAAGTTGATATCTTCGATATTAGTCGGTGTAAGATTGTCAATTTTTGGATAATGGAGTGCACTAAAATAAGATAGTTCGTTATCGAGAAGCTTATATTTTGATTTTGCCTGATTTAAAAATGCAATAATGAAGCGTCCTACCAAATAGGGCATTTCCTCTTCGGAAACTTCAAAATCCGAAGCATGATTTGATGGATTTTCTAACATATCTAGCCAGAAGTTGAACTTTTCTTTTGCTTCCTTTTTTTCATTTTCAATATAATCGTGAAGCAAATTTTTTTGGGAAGAAGGAGAAGGTGTTTCTGTTAAATCATTTAAATTATTTACCAGCCTTTCTTTAACTTCCTTAAATTGACTTTCTGTTATTAAAAGTTTCCAAGCAGCGTCTGATAGACTTCTTTTAAAGCTAAAATAATTTTCAGAACTAAGTTCCAATGTTTCACCATCATGTTCAATAATGTGAAGTGTTTGTGGTGATTCGGTAAAGAATTCCCAGTTAATAAAACCTTCTTTATGGAATACTTTTCGAGAGCCCTTGGAAATAATGTCCCAAAAAATAAAACACGCACAAAAAAGGATAAAATAAGTTAGAATTCTGGTAATACAGAAAATTGTTTTCTCTAACATCATCACATTTTTTGATGAGGAAGAAGAATTATTCAATTTGTAATTACGTTTACTCACCGATGTTATTTATTTTGGATTTTGTGAGTTAAGTTTTGTGCTAAAAAGTTTATACCTAAAGTAATAAGGAAAAGCACAATACCTACCATAAATAGTGCCCGGTAATGAATGCTTTCATATTCAACTTCCCCCATTTCCTGGGCAATAATTCCAGTCATGGTATGAACAGGTTCTGCTAAGACTGAAAATCCTTCTGTGAAATCTGGAATTGCAATTCGGTTTCCTGCACAAAGTAAAACCACCATTGTCTCTCCTATAACTCGCCCAAAACCAAGAAGAACTGCCGAAATCATCCCGGAGAGTGCAGAGGGAATAACAACTCGGAGACATGTTTGTAGCTTGGTTGCACCCAATGCAAAAGAGGCTTCTCGCAAGCGCAATGAAACATTGTTAAGGGCATCTTCCGCCAAGGAGAAAATTGTTGGAACCGCCATTAAGGCAAGGAGGCATCCAGCTGTGAGTGAATTTAATCTTTCATCAGCAAAAACTGTGATCCATCCTCCGAGCATTGAAATACCAAAAAATCCAATCAGAATTGAAGGGATAGATGCAATTAATTCAATAGCTGGTTTAATGAGTGATTTTTCTTTAGTGTTTGCTACCTGACTCACATAAATTGCTGAACCTAATCCAAATGGAACCGCAAGTAAAAGCGCTATCAGTGTAATGAGCAAAGAACCTGAAAGAAGTGGTAAAACACCGTACCAATCCTGTCTTGCACTGTTGGTAATCCAATCTCTTCCAAGAAAAAAACTACTGAAAGCATCTGCTAAAGGATACGGTTTTTCTGGGTTCCATTCTTTGATTTTTTTATCGAATAACTCAGTTGTGTTAAGATACTCGACAAATGCAATTTTGACTTTTCTAAAATCCTCTACTGATTTTTTTAAAGAAAATTTTGGATTAAAATTTTTAAAAATCTCTTCAAACTCTTGGTTCTGTTTCCTGATCAAAGGTTGATATGTAATTGAGTAGGATTCTACAATTTCAGTAGTTCGGTCGTAATAATAAAATGGGGCCAATGATGTGTCGTAATTAATCAAAAGAGCACTTAAACTTTTAGCTTCGTCCTCAAACCCTTGTCGGAAAAAATAATTTGACCACTTTTCAATTTCCCTTGAACTAAACTTTTTTCGTTTATCAATCTCATCCATTGAAATCGAAAAATCTTCTTCAGTTAGCTTATGTTTTCTAGCGATTAGTCTGAGCTCCTTAATTAGATTCTGGATTAGAATAAATTGTTTAGTTTCTGCAGCCATCTCCACAATATCTTTTTCATACTCCAGAAGGATTTCTTTGATGTCCTGAAAATTCCTCGAAAATTCTAAAAGTTTTTTATTCCTGTCTTGTGCGGATATTATCTCACTAGAGTCCGGTTCCATGCTTTCCGCATATTTGCTTTCATTTGCTAGAATATTTTCTAGATATCTGTAGATCAGAGTCTGGGAATCATGTTGCCCGGTTATTAGGGAAGAGAACTCCATTCCTGATTTTCGAAAAAGATCGAGCTCACTTTTATTTTGTCCAAAAAAACCTATCCCTTCTTTAAAAAGGAACGCGATAATCAGACTCAGAATAATAATCGATGTTACTGCACTGCTTCCAAAAATGGTCTTTATCCAAGTTTCTTTTCTTTTGCTGCTAAAACTTTTCTTGGATGAAAACATTAATCAATAAGTCAATAAGTGGAAAATTACAAAGCAATCGTCTATAGAAGAGAGTGTGTAACCTTTTTACAAAGTTGTTTGTTATGTGAATTAAAATCGAGGCTACCGCAATATATTGATTTTAAAGCAGCTCAAATCAAAAGTCTGGTCAAGAAATCTTTAAGGAAAACCTTCTAAGGTTTGTTTATTGGCAATGTGAATGAAAAAGTGGATCCCAACCCCAGGGTACTTGTAGCAGAGACATGACCACCGTGAGACTCAGCAATATTTTTTACTATACTCAAGCCAAGTCCAGTACCTCCTTTTTCACGTGATCTACCCTTGTCCACCACATAAAACCTTTCGAAAATGCGAGTTAAATCTTTTGCAGGAATTCCAACGCCATCGTCTTGGACTGAACAAGTTATCCAGTCACTTCCCTGATCTTCATAAATTGAGGTTTTAACTTTTATCTGAGTGAAATCTCCGGCATACTTGAAAGCATTTTCAATAAGATTGCTAACTGCAGCAGCTACTTTAACTGCGTCAAAAGGAAATGCTTCATCTTCTGTACAAAGGTCAAAAGTCAGTTTATCCGTATCAACAAAAGTCTTGTCTGTGAGATACATTTCAACTCCAAGGATAATTTCAGACAATTTATTATTAGTCGGAGAAATTGCATTTTCGCTTCCTTCTAGTTCAGATAGGTTAAGCAAATCATCAATTAACGCCTGTAGGCGGAGTGTATTTTGATGGATTTTTTGGAGAAAGAGTGTCTTTTGTTCTGGGTTAATTTCCTCTTCCTCCATCAGGTTTTCACAGAACCCTCTTATTATGGTTATCGGAGTACGAAGTTCATGGGAAGCATTTGCCACAAAGTCTTTCCTCATATGTTCAGCTCGTTTAATTTGAGTTACATCGTGAAATAATAAGAGGATGTGTTTCTCATTGTTTTGCTGTAAGTCAGTTATGACAGTTGCCGTAATTTCGAAGTCATCATGACTGCCTTTACGATGAAGAGAAAATTCTGATTTCTCCGATTTTTCGTGGTTTTTGACACGATCTATCATTTCAAGCACATGGGCAGAGTCCAATACCGATTCGAGTCTCCGACCAACCAGTGATTGTCCTTCCGCAAAAAACAAGTCGGCTGAATCATTAGCAAAGGTGACAGTATGACGTAAATCTAGAAGGATGGCTCCATCTAAAATACCACCCAAGGTTTCGTTGAATTCGTTTATTCTTTGTGACCTTTCGGTTTCTAAAGAAGTTATTTTGCTCCTGTTTTCATCGAGAATTTTTTGAAAGCGACTTAGGGAAAAGGATGAAGAAAGAAAAAGCGATTTTTCTAGGATCAAATTATGACCCTTTTCCAAAGCGATAAGTATCTCTTCGATAATATTTTGAGTAACACGCTTTTGTGCCCAAAGAAAAAAGGCAATTAGAAAAAAAGCGACGGCGAGGAATGGCCACATTCCTTTATTATGTCGATTTTAAAAGAATCAATCCACAAGAAACTTGTAGCCGACTCCTCTAACGGTTTTAACAAATTCTCCCTTATCGCCTAATTTTGCACGAAGTCGACCAATATGATTATCAACGGTTCGAGTTTCTATTTCAGAGTCGTAATTCCAAACATTAACAAGAAGATTTTCTCTAGTTTGTACTCGTCCAATTCTTTCCATCATAAGGTGTAGCAAGCGAAACTCAGTATTTGTGAGATCAATAACTGACCCTCCGATTGTCACTTCGTGGGACTCAGGATCCAAGCTGATGCCTCCACCATTGAGTTTTCCTTGTAATGCTTCTTGCTTGCGAAGACTACGGCTAAGAATTGCTTTTATGCGGGCAACTAATTCGCGGTTATCAAATGGTTTGGTAAGGTAATCATCTCCGCCTCGGTTAAATCCTTTTATTCGGTCTTCAACTTCATTTTTTGCTGTTAGAAATAGAATAGGGACATGTTTCAGAACACCATCGACCCGAAGCATGCTACATAACCGGAAACCATCTAGTTCAGGCATCATTACATCAAGAATAATTATGTCTGGTTCAAAATCTCTAGCTTTACCGATAGCTTCAAGAGGATTGGTAATCCATGAGACTCGGTAACCCTCTTTACTTAACTTAAATTCAATCATTTCACAGATAGCTTCTTCGTCATCTATAATTAGCACTGAGTGAGAGCTAGCTTCGAATGTAGAGTCTTGGATCATAGTAATTGTGAAAAATTCCTATATTTTATAACACGAAATCGTAACAATACTGTAACGGAGATAGAAAAATTCTGTGACATTATTACTAAGTGAATAGGGTTTTTAAAAAGGAACATCAGTTTCGAGCTAGCGGCAATGAAAGAAAACCAGTACTTGAAATGATTTTCTGACCACCCGCACTTGTAAGNAAATCTAAAAAATCCTTTATCCTGCCTGTCGGTTTTCCATTGGTTACACANGAAAGTGTCCGCGAAAGCCCGTTCGTTGGTTTGTGGTAATTAGCACTTGGTAGATCTCCTTCTATTTCGAGGGTTTTTATTCCTTTAATTTGAGTAAAAGCTAAACCAGCATAGCCGATTGCATTTGGATTATTTGCCACTTCAATAACAATCTGCTCGTTACCAACCATCTTTTGAGTATTAATTCCGTAATCACGGTTTGAAAGTACCTCTCTTNGAAAAAAAGAGTATGTCCCGGAAGATGTATTACGGGTATAGGCTGATATTATCCCGCTACGACCCCCTACTGAGCTCCAGTTGGTGACATCTCCAGTAAAGATTCTCTCGAGGTCTTTAGCCGACAATTTGTAAAGCGGATTTTTTGCATTTGCTATGACTACTACCGCATCCATGGCAACAACTGTTTGGTAAAGGCGTACTCCATTAGCACCGGCTGAGGCTCTCTCCCTGCCTTTTACATCNCTACTAGACATTCCAATGTCCGCGGTGCCATCAATAATTGCTGAAATACCGGTTGATGTACCTTCCGCTGCTATCTCAAAATGTGTTCCGGGAAATTCATTTGTAAATGCCTCTGCTAATTTGGGCATCATTTTTGAACCTAGAGTATCTGAACCCTTAATTATAATCTTTTGCTGGCTGTGAAGTGAAAGACAAACCGTAAAGAAAATTACGCAGATTTTGATCATATGATTTTACTATCCCCTTAAAGTTTCAACACGCAAAAAAAAAGTAAGCAGATATTTAAATATTTACTTTAACAATAATAGAAAATTGAAATACAAAAGCACAAATGTATTTGAAAATTAGTTTGCTGAAAGAACCTCTAAGGTGGTTGGTTTTCGAATTCTGCTTGGATGATTATTTTTTAAAGAAGAGAAATTTGCACGTGAACGGTAATTTGATTCGTTAAGTAATTTCATATTTCTGCAGAATTGTTCGTAACTCAAAATTCCCAAATGACCGTTCTTTTCTTCGACAATTGCTGTGTTTGATTCCACCCAGTCTCCACTGTTTAGATAATGGATACCTTCGATAATTCGGTCTGCAGCAACATGGATATGTCCNCATATCATTCCCTCGCATTTGTGCTTGCGAGCCATGTTNGCGAGACTGTCCTCGTAGCGATGCACATGATTAACTGCACTTTTAACTTTTGCTTTCGCCCATGCACTCAGTGAAAATGGCTTTTTACCGCGAAATTTACGATATTTATTATAAATACGGTTAAATCGCATTAGATTATTGTAACCAATGGATCCAATCCTCGCGATCCACTTCCTTTTAGTTGAAAAACTGTCAAAACAATCACCATGTAGAACAAGATATTTTCTTTCTTTTCCTTTATGGATATATTTTTCACATATTTTAATGCGGTCAAAAGTGATGGGGAGAATTCGAGATAAAAAATCATCGTGGTTACCCCGCA
>FUFK010039989.1_pt1 | contig 10570 bp, 21 predicted proteins | sample 1021851 | NCBI WGS metagenome assembly FUFK01 (sample SAMEA51879418, study PRJEB19060) | metagenome
TCATCAACTTGTAATCTTCTGTGTATTTCGTTTTTACCTGCAACACGACTACCTCTACTTCTATCGGAAGGTCTCCATCTACAACCTACTGAAATCATTTGTTCCGCCAAGGAAGGACCCGTATCTCCCCTCTTATGCCAGCACGAACTGTCGAGTACGCCATAAGAAATTTGACCATCATCTTTTTCCGCTTCCAAGATAGCAAACGCCAAATCTTTCGCAGTATACTTTGAAACATACATTTCACGATATATAATAATTTGCTCATCCACAGGATTAACTGTGAACCAAAGGACCGCAGAATACGAAGAATACCCGTAATCACAGGACCTAAATTTTCGCCAAGTTCCTGGAATTTGATATGGCTCTTTAACGTGATATCTCCTATCAAACTCAGAAAATGCCGCACCTTCTGCAACATCCCAGCTCCCTTCTAATAATTGTCTACGTTGTGTCTCTGGTAAAGACAACAACATGGCTTCATAATCTCCCTGCTCATATAGAAATGGATTATCTACAAGTTTAGCAGGTATGAACTTTCTTTTAAACAAAGGTTGATTTTGTTTAGAATGTCCTTTGGGGTATTTTAATGTTTGCCCCGTTGTAATATCTGTTGCCCAAAACGCTTTATTCGCTGGAGCAGGGTCAATGAACATTTTTTTGACCCATGAGTGCCCTGGTCCTCCTGGATTTGTTGTTCCCCGCATGTAGACTGGGAGGGAGGTATCTGCAGTTCTAAGACGCGAGCGTAAATAATCCCAAGCATAAGGTGTCCTATATTGTGTTAATTCATCAAAGCCTATATATGTGAAGGCTTGTCCTTGGTAACGTAATACATCTTTCTCTTGTTCTAAGTATGTCATCCATATTCTTGCTCCAGAGGGAAAAGTCCATTGGCTTTTCTTCTCCATCCATTTAGCCCCAGGGAATGCTTTTGGATATAATTCTTGGGACTTATGTATAATCTCTCTCAACTCATCATTTGTACGTCTTAATATTAAGCCGTTCATATTTGAATTGTTACAATAACGTAAAGGGTCTACTATTAAACTAAAAGTTTTTCCTCCTCCTGCAGCTCCTCCGTATAAAACTTCTCTTTCAGACGCAGCTAAAAATTCTGTCTGTGGTCCTGGGTTTGGTTTAAATAATATTTCTTTACTTGGTGCATCCTGTTTATAATAAGTTTCAGGTAAACTCTCTGTAGCTTTCTCTTTAATTTCACTGTCATCACTTCCGTTTGCTATATTTGCTATCTTACGCTGAGCAAAATTTAACTTTATTTTAGCAGCTCTCTGCTGTTTCTTTGCTTTTACTAACTCTTTTTCTTGTTTAGTTAGCGGCTTTTGCTTGGATGTTGCCTTCAACTTCGGTCTTGGAGGCACGGCATTTTTGTTCAGCATATCTTCTTCTGTCTCTTCTGTCTGTCTTTATTCGTTTCCATAATCCCATTGGAGTTATCTTACGACCTGTATATTCTGTCAACCATCTAGATACTTCTGGATACGAGGACTCTTTTAAATATTCTTCTGCCAACTCTAAGGCTTTTAACTGTTCGTCTACAGGTTCTAACAACTGTCCATCTATTTTACTTACCTTATATCCCCATGGAATAGTTGGACCTTTTAGAGTTGCATATCTATTAGTCGGATTCAGTTTCTGTGCTATCATCTTCTGTCTTTGCAGGAAGTATAAATACTCCCATAGGTTTATCTGTGCTTACATTTAGTTTATCAACTTTTGATAAACCAACTCTATCTAATATTTGTTGAGACGCTGCAAGTCTTTCTCTATTGCCAATAGCAGACGGGTCATCAATAATCCCTACCATTGATAAAACTGCTTTTGGGGCATTTGCAGCCATCTCTAATTCAGCACGTTCTATTATTTCAGAACGTAAGGTGCTAACAATATGGTGAGGGTTTGTATTCTCAGAATATCCAGCTATTTTCATAGCTTTTGCTTGATTACCTTTAGCAGGTCCAAATAATGCATCTAAGAATTTTGCTTGTAGTTCTGTTAGTTCTTTATGCACGAGGGTTCTTCTTTCTTGCTGTTTTCGTTCTGGCAAATGAACGATTTTTACTTTTTGCTTTTACAGATAATTTTTTATTATTCATAGGATTACCTGTTTTATGGTGAACATCTTTGCCATCACCTTTTTTAACAGCTCCTTTTTTAGCCATTATACGTCTAGCTTTATTTCTACTGTTACGACGTTTTATTTGTTCTGGAGAGCCTTGGTAATTATCATACTCTTTCCTGTAATTTCTTTTGTATTTAGTCACAGGCTACGCCTTCTTCTTAGTTCTTTTCTTAATAATAGTTTTGACGTTTGTCGGCTTACCTCCAACTCCTTGAGGTTTGGCTCTCTTTCTTGCTACAGCACTTCTTATCTGAGCTTTTGTCATGGAAGCTGCTTTGCTTCTGGGAACACATTTAGGATATGCCCTCTTGGATTTTTTAGCAGACTTTCGACCACAGGGTTGGTACTTGCCTTTCTTTTTAGGCGCGCCAATATCAACCCAGTCACCTTTTGGTCCTTTACCAAACCAAGCTGTTAATCCACCAGTGGGCTTTGCCATTATGAGTACCTTCCGCCTCTCTTCTTATAGGTTCTAACTAACCACGCATTTGCGTAAGCTGAAGGATAGACCTTGAACTTACGCTTGGCTTCAGCTTTTACTCTTGCATACAAAGCAGGGTTTGATGGTTTTGCTCCTGATTTTTTTGCTGTAGTTTTCTTAGCCATAACTACTTCTTCTTAACTAGCTTGTAATTCATTTCTCCAGCTATCTTTCGTAGTTTAGCAAGAGTCATCTTACCGCCCTTTGCAGCCATTTTGGTTTTACCCATTCTAGCTTTAGTTCCGCCTCTGGCATAACCTTTACTCATGTTAGTCTTACCACGACGTGCAGCACCCTTTGATTTCATCATCCCTCTTCGGGCGGCGCCTTTTGATTTTTTACCGTGCATTGCCATATTTATTTCTCCTCAGCATATAGATTGTTAAATACTCGCTCTGGGTCTCCTACATAATTAGGGTCTTGCTTCGAGTGGTGCGTCCACTGGCTAGGAGCGAAATCAGGAGCGCCTTCACCAGTTACAAACCATGCAGGGTTAGTTACCCTTACACGATTATTTGGTAGTGCAACAATGTTGCCTGTCCATTTGCCTGCATCCATCAGTTCCAACACGTGACTTTGTTTGTGTTGTGCAGGGTCGTCTGCTACTTCAGTGTCCGTGTAGTCTATCGTGAAGTAATACTTTGCAGGATAAAACTGGTCGTCTATCTTTGCAATCCACGGACAAGGTGTGGCTCTGTTCAGCACTATAACCGAGTGATTGTGTGACTGGCAATCCCAAGGTTGGGCTAGGTAGGTTGGCATCGGCTCTGCCCACTCATCATATGGAGTGTCTCCTACCAGTGCTGTTAGGGGCATTCTTGCCCACATCGCACCACCGTGTATGTTCTCCTCTTCCTCACATCCCGTAAATATAACTTGAAAAGTTAGTGTCTTCATCGGGAGTGTCGTTACGGCTACCACCATAGCGTGTAAAAACTCGCCATGATACTTAGTAAAATTAGTTGTGTACTCTCTACGTACCCATGCTTTGAAGTATGGGATGTTACTTATTATGTGTGCCATTTTTGTTATGTTTCCTTCGCAAGGTTGCTTTTGCTTGTTTGAATTGACTTGCTATTGCAGTCTTACCCATAACTTTAGCACGTTGCTCTGCTACAGTCAATATTTGTATCTTCCTTGCGTAAGGCTTCTTTACTCGATTTACTTTTGCTATAGTGGCTTTGGCGTCAGCCATAGTAGCAAATTTAATTGATACCGTATCTTTTGGGTTCTCGTCTGTGTAGAGTCGTCTGCCTGAACCTTTAGGCTTTTTTCCTGTTCCTACTTTTGGGTCTCTTTTTTTTGACATTCTTCTTTGCTTTGCTTTTTACTAAACCCTGTGCTACTGCTCTGGCTCTTTCTGAGAACCCCATCTTCTCTCCAGTGCGTAGCTTACGCTTTATGGTGCTTATCTTAGCGACCACGTCCTGTACCACCTCTACGACGAGCGCCAGTTTTTATTTTTTTAACAGCTGCAGTAAGACCACCTGCACGACGAGGTGTAGTTTTTAGTCCTGTATCTTTCATTTTACTTTTTAGTTTAATCTTTTCTTTACCAAACATAAGATTAATTTCTTCCCTCTGCTTAGGACTCAAAGAATTTAATAGTTCTACATTATTGGAAAGCATTTTTAACATATTGTTATAACTTTTTTGAGCATTCTTTACTTGGTCCATAATAGGTATTTTACCTTTTTGAGCTTTTATTTTTGCTTTACCACGCTTAGCTTTACCTTTAGTGGCTCCTGCTATTTTATCAGCATACGTAATTTTATTACGTGGTGGTGCTAGGGCTGCAAATTTCTTTTGTTTGGGGGTCATAGCCATTTAGGTCTCCATAAGTTCAAAGTGTGGTCCATCAATAAAAGGTCGGCGTCCCTGTGACCTTCGTATATCAATATAGTTATTCATTGCATCTTCCATCGGGCGTTCCCACTCAGCTATATTATCTATATTCCAAGCGGCGCCCCATCTAATTTTAGCACCTGTTTCTTTTGCTGCAGCCTTCATAGCATCAGCTATATCATCATACATCACGATTTCCCAGCTCGGCTCACTGCCGTCGTAAGCCATTAAATCGACAGCGTGTGATGTGCCGTCTGTTTGTATGAGGTGCTTAGACTTCATCGTCTGTGAGCGCCCAGCAGCATAGAGCTTCTTCTGAGTTTCTAATGAGCGAACTCCATAGATTACACCGAAGTCTACTTTGGTTAGCTGGATAGCACGTTTCACCGTATCCACCATTAGAGGATTTACCCCCTCTAACTTTCCTAAACTTTTACTTGATAACTTAAACATTGGGATACTCCACTTTGCCATTACGTTTTTTTCTTTTCCTTTGCAATCATCTCATCAAATATAGGACGTAAAAAAGGTGCTATCTTTTTCATCCTCTCTAATTCTTTTATTGACTCATACCCTTGGTAATCTTTTATCATACGCTTAACATCTTCAGGTATATCTGTTTGAGCATATTGTGACTTGTTGTTTGTCTTATCTGCTGTCTTGCCTGCCTTAGTTACCTTCTTACCATTCCTAATATTAGTAAGAGTCTTGAAGTTTAGCATGTTAGCTAATTTATTTATCTTCATTTCTTCTTCATCCGATTGAAGAACTTGCCTGCTGAACGTGTAGCAAAGCTAGCACTTACGATAGCTCCTAACGCAATCTGATACCACTGCGGCATCCCTGCAAGCGCCTCAAAGCCATCCGCTACTATAGCCCTTCCCCATTCGCCACAGAAGCTCAGTACTAGAGGGATTGAGAAGAGTAAAGTCAACCACTCATCTTTCCACGAGCTCTGAGACGCCCTCATAGCAGCTAGGTCCCAGTCGATTTCTCCTGTTGCCTCTTTCATACGNATGGTAGCTTCAGCTTTCTGTATTGCTGTTTTACCNTCTATGTATGACGAAGCTAAACTTGATACTGAACTAAGTATTGTTCCTAACAATTACTTCGGTCCNTTTTTTCTGTGGTCTACGTTTTTATTTTTATTTTTAGTATTTACTAAACTCAATAAATGTGAAGCCTTATTTATTTTTCGCTTATCCTTTGTGTAATCACCAATAAAAACTTTGCCTGTTTCTTTAGCACTTTTTGCAAATGTTTGTCCTGCAGGAGTAGCAAAATCAACATAAGGTTTCAAAGGTTTTGATGGAAAGCTTTTAGGCTCTTCATACTTTTTATCATGTGCCTTAGCTTTTCTTCTGCTCTCTAAGTAATTAACATGATAAGTTACTTTTGGTCGCTTAGGTATTTTATTTGACATTGCAATCACACTCATCATGGCACTTCTTATTTAAGATAGCGCACCATATACGTTTAAAATATTTTAACACATTTTTCATTCTCTGTCCATCCTTTTTGGTTCTGACTTCTCTGCACCCATCCAGATAGCGAAGGAACCTGTCATCGCTCCTGTAATCACTGATATGAGTCCTGCTTGCTGTGTGGTCAACTCTGGCTGACTCAAAGCCCATTCGATACAACGAATATAAACACCTGTCATNACTAACATCATAAGTCTNGGTAGTATTCGCCATCTGTCAAGTGTCTCNGGTGTCATTNTTTTTCTTCTTATCTTTNAAAGCCGACTGGTCGTGTCGTGGGTCTTTTGCCTGTTCTATTANNTTNTCTATCCATGNACCNTTATCNCCACTCTTNNGACAAAACTCGCAGTATTGTCCTTTTAGCTTTTGACCACACGTGTCACAAGTCTTAGAGTTTTTCACCTCTTTTGCCGCCCTCTTTCATAAACATTTGAACTGTTTCTTCTGGGACACACATAATCTGCTCAGGTGGTCTATTACCATACTCATTTATCAGAGCTTTAGCCAACTTAAATGGATGGTCTCCTATAAACTTCTGACACATAACTGAACTATGAAAGTGCCCGTGGTCTGGTGGGTTTTGAAATATAAAAACATCTTTTGTTCCGTCTGTGTATACTCCAGACATTACGGCTACTATGAACCAAGCTTTAGTTATCATTAACATCTCCATCGTCTCCTAGCTTGCCTCAATCTACTATTAGGATTCTTAGCCGCCTTCGGAAACTTTTTCATTTGTCCTGCACTTCTAGCACAGAAAGATTTACGCCTAGCTGCCCTCTTCTTACCGGGTTTCTTCTCGGTGACAGCCGTTTTAAGTTTGCTACCGGGGTTAAGACGTCTGTAGGCTTTTACACCTGCAGCTGTCATTCCGGCTCCCGACTTAGTAGAACGAAAGTTCTTCTTATTCCGGGCGGGCATTTTTCCTTTTGATTTCTTTTCAGCCATGCTTCTTCCATAAAATAGACGAGGCGAGCGTTGGATTCGCCCCGTCCTGTTGAATTTTGCCAGTTATAGCGAACTCCGCAGAAATAAGTACAACTGAAAAGTCAACGCAGAGTTTAGGTCACTCTGCCATACCGTAGCTTAGCTTCAGCAACCAACGCTTTTTCAACATCCTCAACGCTAAAGTCCTGCCCAGTACGTTCTCTTAGAGCTGCACGGACGTAATATACGTGATGACTTGGAATATGTGTCTTAAATCGTCCATATTGCTCGTATTCGTGTGAAATTTGCTCTAAAATAGAGTTATATTCCATTCTTTTTCTTTTCATCACATATTGTATCACAAATAAACAGTAATTACAACTTTTTATCTTGACAAAACCTGTAATTATATGTAAAATATATTAACCCTTGAGGGGGCTAATAGTATATACGCACATATTGCCCTTAGTTTATGCTCTTTTTTCCTTATTTTATTGGTACTTACGTGTATTTAGCTATTTTGTACTCTATAAAGTAAGTGGGCGAGATGTGGTTTATAGATTCTTTTTCCTAATTTTCTGTCGGAGCCGTATACATGTAACGGGTAACGGGGGTATGCCCCATGCAAGGTCAAGCAAATATAGGTGTATGCCCAAATAATAGGCAGGTGATGCCCAGATTTTATGCAGATGCGCAATTATTAGGCAGTTTTTTCTACTAGGTTTATAAATGCCTAATAAATAGGCAGGCAATGTCGATTTGTGTACAATGCAAGAACTCCATGCACTCAGCGCAAACCGTGATAGATAACGCAAATGTTTCATTTGCTGATAGTATACAAATCGCCGTGATAGTTCTAGGCGATTTCATGATAGTTCCATTGCCTTGGCAATGCAGATAGTAGAAAAATTTTTTTGAGGATAGTAGGCAATAAAAAAGGGCTGATAGTTTCCCATCAGCCCGGTTTTAAGCTCTATAGAGAGGGTTTAAGCTGTTTTCTTAAGCTTGACCTTCTGGCTGTCTTCTAGGTTAGCTCTTTCAAGCTCTAGTAGTTCCTTAAGTTTTGCCACCCTTTTTTGGAGGTCGTTTGAAAAGGTCTCAAGCTCGATAGCTATCTGGCTCATAATTGGACGCTGAACGTTCTTATTGTCGGTCTCGTCCAGAATATAGCCTTCTACTCCGAAAGGCTGTTCGTCGGTCTTTAAATCGCCATAGGTGGCATTTTTAGGGTCAAAGCCTTTGAAGTTTTCGCCAAGAACGATTTGAGTATCCCAGAATTTTTTAAGGTCGGCTATCATAGTTCTAGCCTTTCCAGTCTCTGATTGGGTATTTCTGGGGGAAGTCTGCCACCCTTTAGCACATTTAATTTTATTCCCTTGTGGGTCGGTAAGTGTAAAGGTGGCTAGTGGTTTCCCATTGAAATATGCGTCATAGCAATCATTGATATCCTTAGTTCTCAATACTACGTCCATTTCAAATTTTGGTTGGTCAACTCCATTTAAACTCATGGCATTGAATGGGTAGGTATTAGAACCGAAGATAGTCTTCTGGTGCTTAGTCGCATTATAATCGTCGCTGACGGGTCGTTGAGCTTTATCGGTCTTTAGGTAGTGACCAACCCATACACGCCCTGCAAGGAGTAATGCAGTGGCTCTGGCTTGAAGATTGATATTGTTAGTCAATCTCTCATACTTAAGCTTGTTATCTGGAATTTCCATATCTCCGATAGATTCCTTTAAAAGCTCCCTAGCAATTTTTGCAATATCCTTTGAGACAGGGATAGAACGGTCGTTATTGCCCTGTGCGTTAATTCTAGGTTGCATTATCTGGGCAAGATTAATGCTAGCTAAAAACAGCTTATTTTCAGCCACACCAGATGCCTTAACATTTAAGGTCAAGTTTTCAAGCATTTCGTTATTTGCTGTTTCAGCGTCGGCAGTAATGCCCTTTAGCTTGATTGCGTCTGTTGTGATGTAGTGCTTTATATTTTCTTGTGCCATTTTCTTTCCTTTCGTGGCTATGTTATGGAAGAAGAACGAATCAGGAACACCCATAATTAATTTCCTTCCATCTCTAAAGTACTCGAAAAATCGATATTAAGCAAACGATATTAGTATTTTTTAGGGGTCTGGGGTCTGGGGGTAAGGTCATGCGTTTTTTGCATGGATTCCATGCGTAAGGAACAAGTGTAAACTTTTCTAGACAGTTACATAACTGTGACATAAAAGCAACACCAGAAAAATAAAAAATCGCAGCGCCGGAAACTATCACTAGTTCCCAATACCCTACTATCAGAGCAGCTGGGATAAAAAACAGAGATTTTTTGCATTCACACTTTTTCTGCATTTCTTCTTAGCACAATTTGTTTAACAATCGCACCTGTGCTATAGTTAATTATAGTCAACAATACGGAGATAAAACATGGCAGATAATAAAAAAGATGATTTCATCTTACTCGGAGACCATAAGCTAACTGATACGCAGTTGCATATAATACGAAGTTGTATGAGTACAACGCTTCATGTGTGCAAGGAAGAAGGCAATATTGACCCAGAGTTAGTAAGAGAAATTACGTTTATCCTATTGGCTAATGTAGTGAAGACTGAGTTACTGTACGCCGTGTTAGATGTACAGAGTAGTATGCGTAAAACTCGTAATAAACCTAAAACAACCACTGTCCATTGAAAGGAGGACGCTATGTCACACATAGTTGAATGTAGTAATTGTAAGCGTAATACAGAGTATGCTAGAACTATAATTGTTCAAGGTAATCTTGTGTGTTATAAATGCACGCTAGATGCTTATGGTCAATTAGAGCGTAGATTAAAAAAAGTCATGAGGTCTACTAAAATTAAGTTAGATTTTATATCAGAAAGAGGGAGTAACAGATATGCCAGTCGATAATGATTTTTTAGCCAGAGCAGATGCCGAGGCAAAGTTGCGTGTAATTAAAAAGGCACGTAAGGATATGAATGAAGGTGTTATAACTTCTACCAAGTTCTTTACTCTACTTGATAAAACGCTTGCACAAAGCAAAAGCTATCAGGTGTTTCGTAGTCACAACAAACCACCATCAATGGAGGATTAAATGGAAATGCACTTTGAATTATTAGCTAAAGACTTTTTGGATAACGAAAAAAAGATGGAAGATTTTCTTGCTCTGTCCAGAGAAGAGTTTCTTGCTACTCACCGTGAGTTTGTATCTGCTCAAGATTGGGAACTAACTTACGCTAAACTTATGGCTATGATACGTAGCAAAGTTATGCAAGCCAAATACTTATAGGAGGTAAGTATGAATGAATGGGACGCATTTCTCATAATGTGTGCAAGCATGGGGTTTGCATCAGTTATGATAATCTTATTCTTTTGGTGGCTTCACCGAAATGATTCTTGAAACTGCATTAACGTGCCTTGCGTTAAATATTTATCACGAGGCACGTAGTCAATCACTTGTGGAGCAGTTAGCTGTTTCACAGGTGGTTATGAACCGTGTTGCTGATTCACGATTTCCAAGCACAGTTTGTGAAGTTGTGACACAAGGCATCACATATAAAAACTCTGACAAACCAGTTATACATAAGTGTCAATTCTCATGGTACTGTGACGGCAAAAGTGACGAGCCTAAAAACGATAAAGCTTGGCATAAAGCTCTGTCTGTGGCAAAGCTTGTGCCTACTGTCACTCTCGACA
>FUFK010077716.1_pt1 | contig 10570 bp, 14 predicted proteins | sample 1021851 | NCBI WGS metagenome assembly FUFK01 (sample SAMEA51879418, study PRJEB19060) | metagenome
CCGGCAGGTAGAGCAAAGGGGATCTGATGTTCCATATGAGGAGCGTTTGAGAAACCCTGCTTCAAAAGTTTCCGACTATATTGACTGGCCTAATTTGTTCGAAGAGTACCCAGAAGCGGCCAATCTTCGAGTAGAAATTTTCCCCAGTACGCTAAACACAGAGGCCATAGGCGGTAATCGTATTTTTTACGATCCCGACATGGAAGCTATTTACATTCCTGCGAACATAAGAACTTCAAATTTTCAAACAAATGAAAAGTCTGCTAACTGGATTCATGATGATGAAAAGTTTGAAAGAGATTTAACTGCTGGTCTCGCGGAGTATGTTGATTCAATAGAGGGTCGGCTACAGTCTAAGTTCCGTACAGATGTTGCTTTGGGACGATCACCGGCGGTTAAAGAAGCTAAGGCCGCAGAACGTCAAAGAAGGCTTTTAGAGGCAGAAGGTCCGTTAAGTCCGCAAAAAGCATATGAATTAGCGCAACAAGCTTATGAAGGTCAGATAGAACAAGCGACCACTTCGGATGTTTTTAAACTTCGCAACCGTGCGCAAGTTGGGTATGGAACACCCGGTGCGCAAAGAGCGGATGAGGATTCACTTCGTCAGCAAACACAGGCGGTGTTAGGCGCCTATGGCGAGCGTCCAACCGAAGGCGACATCTTTTCAAGGCGAAAACCTGCCTTGGGGGAAAAGCCAGCGGTCGGTGAAACCTTGCCTTTAGAAGTAGGTCAGCTACAAGGCGATCTGCCAAGGCTATACAGCTACGAGACAGGAACGTTTGAGAGTCCACTCTTGTCAAAAGTCCGTGCTTTAAAGCAAGAAAAAGGCAGTGGCGATCAAATCTTAGGGGCTTTGAAAAAAACAAACCCTAACCCAGAGGATTTGCAGTATTCCGGTCTTGAAACGTATTTAAGAGGCCGTAAAAACGTTACGAAAGATGAAATAACGGAGTATTTGACAGAGCGAGCTATTCCGCTGGAGCGAAGAGACACAACGTTTTATAACAATGATTATGTAGTAGAGCCTTTTCGTGGAACGCAGTTTAAACGAGGTTCTGAGCATAGTAATCCACGAACATTAGAGATTGTTACGCGAACTGATCCCATATCTGGGGTTGAAGCTTCTAGCGGTGTGACTAACATTTTTGGAACAGGCGATGTTATTCCAAACTACCATACGGGCCTTTCGCCAAATACTATTGGGTGGGCACGTTACAACGAAAGGTTAGTAGAAAACCCTTCCACAGGGGAAGCTTTTGATGCCTTGTTTATTGACGAAATTCAGTCCGATTGGCACCAAAGAGGCAAGAAAGTTGCGGATATGAAACATGCGCAACTCGCAAAAGATAAAAATCGAGAACTGTATAAAGAGGTACGAGAAGAAGCGCAATTAAAGAAAAAAAACGGTGACTTCGCAGAAGTACAAGATGATGGGGGCTTAATTGATGAAGGAACTGCTCAACTTCGTTGGGAAGATAACGAAATGCGTAAGCGTACTCCTGAACTTAGAGAGCAGGCTTTTAAAGATGCTTACGATGTTCAAGAGGGTGGAGTCCCTGACGCTCCCTTTAAAAAGAATTGGCACGAGTTAACACTACGAGAAGTTTTTCGAGAAGCAATAGCTAAGGGACATGACGGCGTAGCACTATCAACTAATGCTATGCAGTCTAGAAAATATAGTGGTAAAAAATTCAATTTTTATGATGGTCCGCTCAGAAACTATATGAGCAAGTTTGCCAAGCGGTATGGCTCTAAAGTAGAAACTTATGAGTTACCTCAAATACAAATTGAAGATGTACCCGGAAACCTTTTAGGAACACGTAAGCCTGTAAAGGCTGGAGAGCAAACGAAAGGTCAAGAAGTGTTTTATATGCCTATTACTGATGAGATGCGGGAATGGGCAAAGACACCTATCAGCACATATGCAAAGGGTGGTGGCGTACAAAGTCTTGCTCCCATAGCCAAGGACATGTTTCGGGGTTATGATGATGTAAAACGCGGTGTAGGATCGTATATACCGTATATCAAGTAAACCGGGAGAACTAGATGGCGAACGGTGACGATAAGACCCCGTTATCCTCCTTAATGGATAGCACCGCAAGACCCGACGAAGTAACTGAAGAAGGCATGGAGCTAGACATTGAAATAGCTTCTCCGGGTACATTTGAACCCAAAATGATGGAAACATCAGAGGGTGTCGAGATAGAAACCGACGAGGAGGGTAATGTAGTCGTTGATTTTGATCCCTCTGCAATGATCATTGTTGATGAAAACAATTTTTACAGAAATCTTGCAGAAGAAATGGATGACCGTGAACTTTCGTCTATTTCTAGTGATCTTTTGAGTGAATACGAGGCTAACCGTTCCTCACGTTCTGAGTGGGAAGATGCGTACTCTAAAGGTCTGGATCTTCTAGGTTACAATTATGAAGACCGGACGATGCCTTTTCGTGGCGCGACGGGCGTGACTCACCCTCTTCTGGCCGAAGCGGCTACACAATTTCAAGCGCAAGCGTTTAATGAGCTTTTGCCACCCTCTGGTCCAGTTAGGACAGCCGTCATGGGTGAAGCTACACGAGACAAGGTAGCTCAAGCAGAACGTGTAAAAGAGTTNATGAATTACTACATCACGGATGTGATGGAAGACTACACCCCTGAGTTTGACCAGATGCTTTTCTATTTGCCTCTGGCGGGTTCTACCTTCAAGAAAGTGTATTACGATGAGACTTTGGACCGTGCGGTTAGTAAGTTTGTCCCTGCNGAGGATTTGGTTGTNCCTTATTCCGCTTCGGACTTAGAAAGCTGTCCAAACATCACTCAGGTTATAAAGATGCCTTTGAACGATGTTCGTAAGCGTCAAGTAGCTGGTTTTTACCGTGACATACANATTTTGCCATCACAAGGCACNAGTCAGGATGATGTTACGGACACAATGGACAAGATTGANGGCGTAGAGCCAAGCATGATCGACTATGACTGCACTCTTTTGGAGTGTCATGTTGATCTGGACCTACCCGGATTCGAGGACATGGGGGAAGATGGCGAACCTACGGGGATAAAAATCCCGTATGTCGTCACAATTAGCGAGGACAATGGTCAAGTTTTGGCCGTTCGTCGCAACTATCGCGAAGAAGACGAAATGCAACGCAAGATTCAGTATTTCGTGCATTACAAGTTCCTACCGGGTTTTGGTTTCTACGGCCTTGGTCTTATTCACACGATTGGTGGCTTGTCTAGAACGGCAACAGCGGCATTGCGTCAATTAGTAGATGCGGGCACGTTCTCTAATTTACCNGCAGGGTTCAAAGCTCGCGGACTACGGATCAGGGACGATGAAGAGCCTTTACAGCCCGGTGAGTTTCGTGATGTAGACGCGCCCGGTGGTGCCATNCGTGACAGCTTGATGCCTTTGCCGTTTAAAGGACCAGACCAAACACTTTTTCAGCTTTTAGGTTTTGTTGTTGATGCAGGTCGTCGCTTTGCCACGATTACNGACTTGAAGGTTGGTGACGGTAATCAGGGTGCCGCAGTTGGTACAACGGTGGCTATGTTAGAGCAAGGCTCGCGGGTCATGAGCGCCGTACATAAGAGATTGCACTATGCCATGCGAAAAGAGTTCAAGATTCTTGCAAGAGTCATGTCAGAGTATCTGCCGCAGGAATATCCGTTTACTGTGGAAGGTGGCGACCAAACTATTATGGCGGCTGACTTCGACGATCGTGTTGANGTTGTACCGGTTTCTAATCCAAATATTTTCTCGCAAGCACAGCGNATTGCTTTGGCNCAGTCACAGCTTGANATCGCTATGCAAGCCCCTNANATGCATGACTTGCATGAAGCTTACCGTCGTGTGTATGAAGCTTTGGGTGTTAGGGATATTGAAAAGATTTTGTTGCCGCCTCCTTCGGATGAGCCAGAGCCTAAAGATCCTGCTCAAGAAAACATTGATGCAATTAGTGGCATTGAGTTAAAAGCTTTTGACGGTCAAAATCATGATGCGCACATCATGTCTCATCTGATCTTTGGCATGTCTCCAATAGTTGCTCAAGACCCGATGGCGGCACAGGCTTTGGTCAAGCATGTGTTGGAACATGTTCGAATGAAGGCACAGGAGCAGGCCGCAGTTCAGTTCATGCAACAAACAGGTGGACAGCCTCTTACACCTGAACTTGAGCTAGAACTGGAGGCGCTTGTTGCGCAACTGGTAGTTCAAGAAATGCAGAACATGAAGCAAATTCAGATGCAGTTGTCCGGTGCTGGACAGCCGCCTGCACCAGATCCTCTGGTCGAACTCAAGCAACAGGAGTTGCAGTTGGATGCACAGCGTCAACAGGCTGAACTACAGATGGATCAGCAAGAGTTGGCGATGGATCAGCAACGAATGCAGAACAAGAGTCAGGAGTTCCAGCAACGTTTGGAAAGCCAAGAGCGTCAAACTCAGGCTAGAATACAAGCCGCGCTAGAGCGTGAAATGTTGAAACAACAAGCACAAGGGAGACGACAATGACTTCAGTAAAGATTATGGGTGGTCCTATGAAAGAGCCACCAAAGCCTAGCCGTGAGGCGGACATTGAAGGTCAGGGCAAAATTCCATATTGCACTATGACTGAAGAAAAGACACCAAGCATTGGTGAAGGCAAGGTTACCACTGGCAAGAAGCGCGGNATGGGTGCGGCACTTCGAGGCAGTCGATTTACGAGTGCATAGTTATGGCTAAATTTGACCCACAAAAAGCAGATTTAGATAAAGACGGTAAGTTATCGGGCTACGAAAAGAAGCGTGGTATGGCTGTTGCAAAAAACATGAATAGAGGTGGCTTTGTAAAAGGCTACAGTCCCATAGTTATTAAGAAACAGAGGTTCAAGGGCGTTTTCTAATTGCCTTATTGCATATCGCTTGTTATAAAATGCGTATATATGTAATAAAGGGGATATGTCTTGGACGGCCTTCAAATGGCTCAGTACATGCAACGGTTGATCAAAGATCGCCGCGAAATGATTTTGGACGTGCTACAGCATGATCAAGTCACCAACATGGAGCAGTATCGTGAGTTGATGGGTATGAAGAAAACCCTCGACTTTTTTTCACAGGAACTCAGTAGCCTGCTAGACAAACAGGAGCAAATAGATGACTGAAACGTCAACCGCTATCAATTTAGATGCGGCAAAAGAGGGTGTAAAAAACCTTTATTCTGAGCCAAAAACTAAAGTTCTAGACCCAGACGGGATGGATAAAACCCTACTAGAACGAATGCCCAACCCTACAGGTTGGAGAATGTTAATCCTTCCATATCGCGGTAAAGAAACAACAGACGGCGGTATTATTGTTCCCAACAAAATACTTGAAGACGGTCAAATTCAAACTGTTGTTGGATATGTCGTTAAGCAAGGGCCGCTTTGTTACAAGGACAAGGATAAATTTCCCACAGGAGCATGGTGTCAGCCAAAAGATTGGGTGATTTTTGCTCGATATGCGGGGTCTAGATTCCGCATAGAAGGTGGTGAGGTTCGCATCATCAACGATGATGAGATTTTGGGTGTCATTGATGACCCCGATGACATTCTTAGCCTTTAAGGAGAAAGCAAATGGCTGAAGCAAAAGAAGACACTCAATACGAGTTAGATGTATCTGATTCTCCCGAAACCGAAGTAGAGATTCCTGAAAAGGAAGTAGCAACCTCTACAGAAAATGAGGTTGAAACAGTTGTAGAAGAAGCTCCTGCGGTTGAAGAAGACGATTCTGAACACGAGGAATACAGTGCCTCCGTTAAGAAAAGAATTAATCGACTAACTAAAAAGATGCGTGAAGCCGAACGTCAGCGAGAAGAGGCGATTCGTTACGCGCAAACCGTTCAAACAGAGAGCGAACAGTTACGCAACCGTGTTCAAACACTAGATCATGGTTACATGACTGAGTATGGCAATCGTTTGAACGTCGAACAGCAACAAGCTGAAGCAGAATACAGAAAAGCAGTTGAAATTGGAGACCCAGATGCAACTTTGGCGGCTCAAAAACGTTTGACTGACTTGTCCGTGGCCGCACAACAATATCAGCAAGCCGCCGCACAGCAACAATATTACGCGCAACAACAAGCCGCCGCCGCACAGCAACAGCCGCAACAAGCCCCTCCTGTGCAACAAGCCCCTCCACAATCNAAACCTGATCCGAAAGCAGAAAGCTGGGCNTCAAAAAACGAATGGTTTGGCACGGACGAGGCTATGACTTTTGCGGCTTTTGGTGTACATAAGCGATTAGTTGAAGATGAGGGGTTTGACCCCACTTCTGATGAATATTACACTGAACTAGACAGTCGTATGCGNAGTGAATTCCCGCATAAACTGAATGGAAATTCGGGTTCCGAACGTCGTCCCGCTCAGACGGTAACAGGAGTATCCCGCTCAACCACATCCGGGCGCAGTAAAAATAGGGTCAAACTCTCCCCGACCCAAGTTGCAATTGCTAAAAAGTTGGGAGTGCCATTAGAAGAGTACGCTAAGTACGTTAAGGAGTGATCCATGACTGACGAAATTAAGAAAAACGGTTTTGAAGGAACGAATCGCTCCTCTCGTGAAAATACTTCGCGAGAAAAAGAGGCACGGCGCAAGCCTTGGGCACCACCGTCAATGCTAGATGCACCGCCTGCACCAGAGGGGTTCAAACATCGTTGGATTCGTGCAGAAGTTCGTGGGTATGATGATACCAAGAACATTTCTGCAAGACTTCGAGAGGGTTACGAGCTTGTTCGTCAAGATGAGTATCCTGATTTTGAATCTCCGGTAATTGAATCAGGTAAATATGAAGGTGTATTTGGTGTCGGGGGCCTGATGCTCGCACGTATACCACTCGAAACAGTTGATGAACGCGCAGAGTATTTTGCTCAACGTAACGCGGATCAAATTGAAGCTATCGAGTCGGATATGATGCGGGAGAATGCGCATCCAACCATGACAATCGGTAAACCCGAGCGTCAATCTCGTGTAACTTTTGGTGGTTCTAAAAATTAGAACTACCCCGACAAAGAAGGAATAAGTTATGGCAAATGCTGAAACTTCATTCGGTCTTCGTCCTGTAGGTTTGGTGGGAAGTAGTGCTAATAGCACTGGTTTGACTCAGTATGAAATTGCTAGTAACAACACTAATGCAATTTTTAACGGGGCACTCGTTATCCCTCTTGCCGCAGGTGTGATTGACCAAGCTGGTGACACTGCGGGTGGTACTACAGCCGCTCTTGGTGTTCTTGTAGGTGTTGAATACGTTGACTCTGTTTCCAAAAAGCCAGTATTTATTAATTATTGGCCCGGATCAGGCAGTGTAAGTGTTGACACTAATCATCCTGTAAAAGCTCTAGTAGCTGACGACCCACATCAACTATTTGTGGTTGCGGCTGATGCCACTTTGACAGATCGTGCTACTGCACTTGCTGGCGTTTTCGCTAATGCAAGTCTAGGTACTTCTGCTCGTACTGGCTCAACCGATACAGGCAAATCTAACTCGCAATTGAGCGTAAGCTCTATCGCAACTACAGCAACTCTGCCTCTTCGCATTGTTGGTTTGGTTGACGATGATGCAAACAATGACTATGGCTCTGCTGGGGCACACCTCCTTGTTCGTATCAATGCGCACTTCAACTCCGGTACTCGTCGATTCGATTCACAGACGACTGCCGACTCAACTGGCATTTAAGGGGGTCTAACAATGGCTATTTCTCGCGCCCAGTTAGCGAAAGAACTCGAGCCGGGTTTGAACGCCCTTTTTGGCATGGAGTATGATCGCTACGATCAAGAACACGCTGANATCTTCGACGAAGAGTCTTCAGATCGTGCATTCGAAGAGGAAGTAATGCTTTCAGGCTTTGGCACTGCACCTGTCAAAAGCGAAGGTGGTGCTATTTCTTTTGACGACGCTCAAGAGACATACACTGCTCGCTACAGCCACGAAACGATTGCACTTGCCTTTTCAATCACTGAGGAAGCAATTGAAGATAATCTTTATGATCGTCTTGCTTCTCGTTACACACGTGCCCTTGCACGTTCAATGTCACAGACCAAGCAGATCAAAGCGGCGTCTATTTTGAACAATGCCTTTACGGCAGGTGCTTCAGCCATCGGTGATGGTCAAGCTCTTTGTTCTTCTTCACACCCCTCTTTGTCTGGTAACCAGCGTAACCTATTGTCTACTGCGGCAGATCTCAATGAGACCTCGCTTGAGCAGATGTTGATAGATATCGCAGGTCTTACTGACGAGCGTGGACTCAAGATTGCTGTACGTGGCATGAAGCTTATCATTCCTAAAGAACTTCAGTTCATTGCAGAGCGAGTTCTCAACTCTAACCTGCGGCCCGGCACAGCGGACAATGATTTGAACGCTATGAAGAGCATGGGAATGCTTCCTGACGGAGCAGTTGTAAACCACTTCTTGACTGACACAGATGCGTTTTTCATTAAGACTGATGCACCTAATGGCTTCAAGATGTTCCAGCGTACTCCGCTGAAAACTGCGATGGAAGGTGACTTCGATACTGGAAACATGAGATTCAAGGCTCGCGAACGTTACTCGTTCGGTGTGTCAGACTGGCGCTCTGTTTTTGGTACGCCCGGAGCATAAAATTATCTTGTGTGTAAAAAGGGGGCTTAATTGCCCCCTTTCTTTTTCTATGGTATAAAAAATTGTCCCTGACAGTTACATACCGTGACTGACACTAGCCCAGACAGGAGATCAAAATGGCTAATACTACTTTTAACGGACCAGTTCGGTCAGAAACCACTTTTAAAACCGTAAGCAAAGATAGCACGACTGGCACTATTACTGAGGTTGCAACACTAGGTGATGGGCCTGTAAGTCTTTCCGACGGTAATGTAACACTCACTAATGCGACACACAGCGGTAGAATTCTACTTGTCCCAGATGGTGGTCAAGATAACACCTATACATTGCCTGCTCCGATTGCGGGATCTGTTTTCAAATTTGTTTATGCAGGTGGTGCGGCGGACGCTACAGACGCGCTTATTGTTACTCCCGGTAACACAAACTTTTATATTGGCGGCGTTACGTTTTTAGATACAGACGGTAACGAAGTGAGTTCGGTATTTTCTGATGGTAATTCCAACAGCAGTATTCAGTTGAACGTACCTGCTGGATTTGAAATTACTATTGTTGGATTGAACACCACCAACTATCAAATTTTTGGAAATGTCACCAGCACTACTGCACCTGCATTTGCTGATCAGTAAGAGGATTGAGACATGGCTGATACAGTAGCTTCTCAAACACTGGCAGACGGCCCAAAAACTGCTGTTTTAAAACTTACGAACATTTCAGATGGCACTGGTGAAAGTGCAGTAACCAAAGTTGACGTTTCTGCTTTGCAAGCCAGTGCAGATGGTATCACGTGTACTGGTGTAACCATTGAACGTATTTGGTGGCAATGCATTGGAATGAAAGTGCAAATTTTGTGGGATGCCTCCACAGATTTGTTTTGCATTGAACTGGGCGAAAACCAAAGTGGTGATCACGACTACACTAAATTTGGTGGTTTAACCAATAATTCTGGTTCAGGAAAAACGGGTGATGTGAACTTTACAACTGTTGGACACAGTAGTGGAGACACATACACCGTCATTTTGTATTTAAGAAAAGACTTTGGCTAATGGCTACAACCAAAAATGTAGAAAGATTACCTTCTGGCCGATTGAAATATCGGGGAGAAACTTTTTCAGGTTATAACAAACCGAAGCGAACCCCCGGTAAATCAAAGAAAAGTGCTGTTTTGGCAAAGAAGGGTGATCAAGTAAAACTTGTTCGTTTTGGTGATCCAAACATGTCTATAAAGAAGGCTCAACCGGGTCGCCGTAAAAATTTTAGGGCACGTCATAACTGCGATACTGCAAAAGATAAATTTACGGCTAGATATTGGAGTTGCAAAGCATGGTAGGAGGACAATGTGGGTCAAGAGTCAAAACCGGACCAAAAAAAGGAAAAGTTAAAGTTACTTACCTCCGTAAAGGCGGCGATGCTTCGCGTAAAAGCAAAGGTAGTAAGATCTGCCCAGAGGGTAAAGCTTGGGCTAAAAGAACTTTTGACACGTATCCGTCGGCGTATGCCAACTTGGCGGCGTCAAAGTACTGTAAAGATCCCAACTACGCCAAAAAAGCCAAAGGCGGCAAACGTAAAGGCCGTTAAGCCAAAGACCAGAGCTAAAACAAAACCCCGCAAGAGAAAGGCTAAAAATGGGTGAGCTTAAAAAGTGGTTGAAACAAAACTGGGTCCGAATAGACAGTGAAGGAAACATTGTCGGTAAGTGTGGTACGTCTCCAGACAAAAGAAATCCAGATCGTTGTTTGCCTGAGTCAAAAGCAAGATCTTTGACTAAAGCAGAGCGAGCGGCAACTGCAAGAAAGAAAAAGAAAGAAGGTAAGAAAGGTAAAACAGTGGTTAAAAATACACGCAAAGCCACTGTTAAAAATATGCGAAATGGAGGAGAGGTTCGCCAACAAATCGCGAAAGGTTGCGGTGCTGTATTAGGTGGCCGTAGAAAAGTAACTAAATACTTGTGAGGTGTTTATGTCAATTGT
>FUFK010802752.1_pt1 | contig 10570 bp, 13 predicted proteins | sample 1021851 | NCBI WGS metagenome assembly FUFK01 (sample SAMEA51879418, study PRJEB19060) | metagenome
TGGCGATGACGCTCACCGGGGCGAGGGCAATTGGGGGAGATTTCGCGGGAGAGTCTGGTGCGCGCGGGTGAGCGAGTCCTGACTAAGGATCAATTGGACGCAGCCTCACTATACAAATGGACGCGCCATGCTCACTTCTCCGTCATGGCTCTCAAACCGGCGACGACCCTCTCAAACAGCCCCACATCGCGCCGCGCCCGGGCCAGGGTGATCGCGCCCTGTATCCCCGCCACCATCTGCTCGGCAATCGCGTCGGCGCGCGCCGCGTCGTGGCCCAGACGCCGAAGGGCGCCGGCGAGCGCTTCGATCCACCGTTCGAAATAGGCGTTCACGGCGCTGGCGAATCGGTCCCGCGTGTCCGAGAGCGCGAAGGCGCCCACCAGGCACACCCGCTGCCCGGACTGAAAATAGGCGGAGACCGCCGCCCACATGGCGTCGATGGCCGCTTGCGCGTCCGCCTCTGAGCGAAGGGGGGCGAAGATTTCGCGCTCGAACCAAGCGTCGATGTCTTCCAGTACCGCCGCCGCCATTTCCGCCTTCCCGCCCGGGAAGAAGTGATACAGGCTGCCGCGACCCAGCCCGGTCTGTTTAGTGATGACCGACAGGCTGGCGCCTTCGTAACCGTGCTCGCGGAAGGCCTCGCCCAGCAGGGGAAGCACGTCCGAGCGCTCCATGACCATGCGCGCCATGGCTCAGAGCCCCAGATCACTGAGCCCGGGGTGATCGTCCGGGCGGCGGCCCAGGGGCCAGTGAAACTTGCGCTCGGATTCGGCGATGGGCATGTCGTTGATGGACGCGATCCGCCGCCGCATCAGGCCCTGGTCGTCGAACTCCCAGTTCTCGTTGCCGTAGGCCCGGAACCATTGGCCGCTGTCGTCGTGGAACTCGTAGGCAAAGCGCACCGCGATGCGGTCGCCACTCCAGGCCCAGACTTCCTTGATCAGCCGGTAGTCCAGCTCGCGATCCCACTTGCGGCGCAGGAAGGCGACGATCTCCTCGCGGCCTTGCAGGAACTCCGCCCGGTTTCGCCACAGGCTGTCCTCGGTGTAGGCCAGCGATACCTTTTCGGGGGTGCGGCTGTTCCAGGCGTCCTCCGCCATGCGCGCCTTCTGCGCGGCGGTATCCTGGTCGAACGGGGGAAGGGGTGGTCGGGCCATCTTGAATCTCCTTTTGTGTACCAATCGAAATGTACTGGAATGATTGGTACAGAGCAAGCCGCTTCGGGTGGCACCGCTTGCCCCTGCACCCGACGAGGGGGCTGACACGATTTTCCGCCGGTTCTGCCTAATCCTGATCAGCCAACAGGCTCTCCACCGCTTTCAGGCTACGCGCATCCCCGGCCAGCTCCTTTTGCGCAAAGGCCTCAATGGCTTTCTCATGGGCATACACGTAGGCGAAAAAGGCCCGATCTTCTTCCCGTGCATGCTCTTTCAGGCGTAGGAAATTCTCTTGGAAGGGGCCGGTGGCGTCACGAACCATTTTCATGGCCAGACGCCACGGCATCAGGCCCAGGGCGGCACCCTCGGCGCGGCCCCTCAGGGCCCAGCCTTTGGGCTCCGCGATCTGCTGGCCGGTGCTGGCCATGTACGCCAGGTAGCGTTGCAGGGTCTGCTCTTCCAGCGCCTTCAGCGCCAGCCATTTTTGCTTGCGGGCGGGCTTCCGGGTCAGCTGCGCGGCGGTATCAAACACAGCCCGGCCGTACACTTCCGATTCGTGGATGCGTTGCAGGTCGCTTTTGTATTCGGGGTAGCTCACGAGGGGTCTCCAGTCAGGCGGCGTTCGCCGCAGAGTCATAACGTTGGGTGATATCCGTTACCGCCCGCTCCAACGCACGAAAGTATTGCTCGGTGCTCTCCATAAACGGCATGTGGCCAACGCCGCGGAATATCTCCGTGCGCGCACCGGGCACGTTAGCGGCAAGCAGCAGCGATTGGGCAGCGGGCACCACCGGGTCATGAGTGCCGGCAAAAATATGGCATGGCACGCGAATCTCGCCGAGCCGATGGCCGATCTCCAGCCGGCTGATACCGTTGAACAAGTTGAACAGTGCGGCGGCATCCTGGCCCCGGGTGTCAGGGCGCAGGTTGTCGAGCACGCGCTGGCTCAGCGGGTTGCGCAGAAAGGCTTTGCGGTCGTGCGCCAACAGGCCGGCAAAGATCCGTTGAACGAAGGGGCTATGCCGGGCGATGGCGATATTCAGCGCGAACAGCGGCCAGCCCCAACGGCCCTGCGCGGCCAGTTTCAGCAGCGCGCCTTCCAGGCCGCCCCACTGGCCACGGTGGAAGCCCGCCACGCTGACGACGCCGGCCACATGGGGTGAACGGTGGACGGCCAGGTTCAGGGCCGCGAAGCCGCCCGTGGAGTGGCCCACGACGATCGCCTGGCGACCGTTGAGCAACTGCGCCAGCGCCCCATCCATGAGTCGGTGGAACCAGGCCTCATCCACTTGCGCGGGGTCAAAATCCGCCGGCACGGTGGAAGGATGATGGGCCGGCAGGCTCAGGGCATACCAGGCCCGGTTGTCACGGAAGTCCGCCGGCAGGGCATCGTGCCAAAAGTGGATCGAGGCCAGGACGCCATGGATAAACACCACGGCAGGTTCGTCCGGGCTGGCCAGGTGTTCATTAACGGCCAGATAAGCCAGGCGGTGCCCTGCGATTTCAACTAAACCTTCTCTTGCGCTCATGGGATGACCCTGTCGAGGCGATTAGAGGAAAGATTAGCGATGGAGGTCGCGGACGTATTGAACGAAACAGCTACCGCTTCAGCGCATGCTGCCAGGCGTGGAGGGCGTCCATGTAGGTAAGACCGAACGATTCCGAGAAGGCGCGGCTCATGTGGGCCAGATCGCTGAAGCCGGCCTGCATGGCCGCCTGGGTGGGGGGCTTCCCGTCCAGCAGGGCATCCATGGCCATCCTTAGCTTGAGCCACTTTTTGTAGCTTCTTAGTGGGATACCGGACTGCTCGACGAACCAGTGGGAAAAGCGGCTGGGCGATAGGTTCACCCTGCGTGCCAGGGCATGCCTGTCCAGGTCCCGTCCGTGGCGCAGTTGCTGCGCGATTTCATCGGCGATGCGGCCGAAGCGCTCGTCCGACATGGAGCCGCGATCGGTCACGGCGAGTAGGTCCGAGTCCAGCAACGCGCGAAGATCAGTGGAGGCCGACAGGTTTCTGAGCGGCTCTGGCAGTTGTGCCTCGGTCAGCGCGACCCAGCCGGCCCTGCTCCCCTCACCCAGGGTACTGAGCTGGGATTCCATGAGCGGATCGAAGTAAATCGAGCAGACAAAGCCGGAGAACAACTGATGCCTTACCTTGGACGACAGGAACACGGCTTTGGCACTGCACCGCCCGGAGTCCCCCGCTTCGAACTCCAGTTCTCCGTCCACGGCAATGGTCAGCTGTGAAGCCCAGTGGCCGTGGGGTTTGTTGGGCCCCACATGGCCACGGAAAATGGCGACACTGTTGGAGAAAGCAATGTCTAACTTCCAGTCCTTTTCCATAACCCGCTTCACGCGAACGATCACTAAACCGTTAACCAAACCTTATCACGCGCTGGTATGGGCGCAGGCCCGCTGCCGGAGCGTTGCGGTTTACCGTGCCGACAGCAGGGCGGCTTCCTGGGTGTGGGCGCGGGCCGCCTTTTCGTATCAGAGGTTGGTCCGTTTCTAGCGGCTCGCATCCGGCCGCGCCTCCACGCTTACCATCATGCTGCGCTCCAGCAGCCAGCCGCGCAGGCGGCGGGGCAGCAGGTTGGTGTAGACGGCCACCTTGTTGAGCAGGCCGGGCACGTACACCACCTTGCCGGCGTACATGGCGTCCACGCAGAGCTTCGCCACTTCGGGGGCGGTCATGATGCCGGTTTGTTTCTTCACGGTCTGGCCGGCCTGGTCGAGGAAGGGCGTGAGCACGCCGCCGGGGCAGGCGGCGGTGACGCTGATGGGGCTGTCGCGCAGCTCGTAATCCAGGATTTCGGTGAAGAACCGGACGTAGCCTTTAGTGCCGGAGTAGGTGGCGTATTGGGGCGTGGGCAGGATGCCGGCCAGGGAGGCCACGTTCATCAGATAACTGCGTTGCCCGTGGGCGCGGGCGCGGTTGATAAAGCCGTGGCTGAGGGTGGTCAGCGCGGTGACGTTCAGGTCGATGTCCCGCTGCAGGCCGGCCAGATCCTGGTCCGCGAACGGCGCCCAGAAGCCGGTGCCGGCGTTGTTCACCAGGACGGTGAGGTGGTCGTTGAGCCGGGCGAGGGTGGCATCCACGTCATCGAACAGCGCCGCCAGGCTCTGCCGGTCGGCCAGGTCGCAGGCCAGGGCGGTGGTGGTGACGCCATGGCTGGTGGCCAGTTCATCGGCGAGTTGGTCCAGCAGCTCTTTGCGGCGGGCGACCAGGATCAGGTCCAGGCCGCGCGCGGCCAGTTGCCGGGCGATGTCCAGGCCAATGCCACTGGAGGCGCCGGTGATCAGTGCGGTGCTCATGCTGTTTCCTCGCGTCGGGTGGAGCGGCAAACCGAGGATCCCACTATGCCGCGCCCCGCGCGTGAAAGGCATTGGCCTGAAAGTACAGCCCGGAAGACACCAGTGCGCACTGGCCGGCATGCCAGGGGTGATCACGCCCGCCGGGAGCCCACCAGCGCGAACCTGGCTCCCTGGGGATCGACGCCTTTGAGGGCGAAGTCGCCGCCGGGAATCTCATCCGGACCGTGGAGGACTTGCCCGCCGTCAGCGGCGATGCCTGCGAGCGCGGCGTCGATGTCGGCGACACGGAAGTAGTAGTGCCACATCGGCACCGGCATGTCGTCCGGCTTGGGCATGATGGCGCCGATCACGCCGTTATGGCGGATGAATTCGTAGGCACCCATCGGGCCCAGGTCCATTTCACCCTCCTTGGTCCAGCCGAACGCCTCGAAATAGAAGGCTTTCGCGGCGTCCGGGTCGGTGGTGGCCAGCTCGTTCCAGGCGCAGTGGCCCAGGCGTGGGCGGTCGGAGGCGAACGCCAGGCTGGTATGGTCGCTGTGGCCGCGCATCACATATAAGGGCGTGCCCTGCGGGTCGGTCACCATGGCGAGCCGGCCCACGTCGGGGATGTCCCAGGCGGGCATTTGCACGCTGCCGCCGAGGGCGGTGACCTTCGCTACGGTCTGGTCTACGTCGTCGACGCCGATATAGCCCAGCCATACCGGTCTGGCGCCACACTGTTTCATCTCTTCAGTGAGCGGCATCAGGCCGCCGATGGGGCGCCACTCGCCGGTGTCCTGGTCGGGGGCGTGGAGAATGCGGTAATCCACGCCGGGCTGGCCGCTGTCGGTGACCTGCCAGCCGAGTAAGTTGCTGTAGAAGTGTTGGGCCGCGTCCGCGTTGTCGGTGGCCAGTTCGTACCAGATAAATTCGCCGTGTTGGTTGGGCATGGTTCGCTCCTTATCGGTGGTGTACCCGATAGTCGATCCGGCTGGTCAGGAATCGACGGAGCGCGCCTCCTCTTTTGCGCCATCACTGTGGGCTCTCCGGCCGGGCCCGGCGTGCATCCACACCCCATAGCCCACCGCTAACACACCGAGGCCGCCACCCAGCAGGCAGACACCGGTCCAGCCGTACTGCTGGTAGGCCGCGGCGGAGCCCAGCGAGCCCAGGGCGCCGCCGACGAAGTACAGGAACATGTAGCCGGAGTTGAGCCGGTTCCGGGCGGCTTCGTCCAGATTGAAGATCATGTTCATGTTGGTGATGTGCACCGCCTGCAGCGCCAGGTCCAGCAGCACGATGCCGGCGATCAGCGCGATCAGGGAATACGCGCCCAGCCCCAGCAGCCCCCAGGACACCAGCAGCGCCACCACGCCGAGCACGGTGAGCCGGGCGCCGTGGCCCCGGTCGGTGAGCACGCCGGCGTGGCGGGCGGAGAGCGCGCCCATGGCGCCGGCGAGACCGAACAGGCCGATGGTGGCGTCGGAATAGGACCAGGGCTCGCTGGACAGCAAAAAGGCCAGGGAGGTCCACAGCACGCTGAACATGGCGAAGATCAGGCAGCCCAGCAGCGACCGTTGTCGGTGCAGCGGGTAGCGGGCGAACTGGGCGAACACCGAACCGATCANCTGCCCGTAGTGCATGNGNGTGGTCTGGGCGTAGCGGGGCAGGGCGCGCCACAGGGCCAGGGTGTTGAGCAGCATGAGCGCNGCCGCCACCCAGTAGACCGTGTGCCAGTCGCCCAGGCTGGAGAGCGCGCCGGCCACGGTGCGGGCCAGCAGGATGCCCATCAGCAGGCCGCTCATCACCGTGCCCACCACCTTGCCGCGCTGCGCCACCGGCGACAGGGTGGCGGCGAACGGCACCAGCACCTGNGCCACCACGGAGAACGCCCCGGTNATGGCCGTGCCGANCAGCAGGGCGGCCAGGGANCCGGCGCTGGCGCTGACCACCAGGCCGGCGGTGGCGAACAGCATCATGGTGACGATCAGCCGCCGGCGCTCCACCAGGTCGCCGAGCGGCACCAGCAGGATCAGGCCCAGCGCGTAGCTGGCCTGGGCCACGGTGACGATGATGCCGGCCCGGGCGTAGGACAGGCCGAGCTGATCCGAGATGGTGTGCAGCAGCGGCTGGGCGTAGTAGTTGCTGGCCACCACCAGGCCGGTGGTGGTGGCCATCAGCAGGATCAGCCAGGTGCTCAGGGCGGATTCGGTGGTGCGCTCGGCGTGCGTCATGGTGCCTCCTTCCGGTGAGGCGGGAAGTGTCGGCGACTCGGTGTCATCGGGCAAATGTATTATTATGATGCCAACTATCGTTTTTCGAGATGCATGCCATGAAGCTGAAGCAGGTGGAGTATGTGCTGGCGGTGGCCGAGGCGGGCAGCTTTACCGGTGCCGCCCGACAGTGCCATACGGTCCAGTCCGCGCTCAGCCATCAGGTCGCTCAGCTGGAAAGCGAGCTGGGCGTGACGCTGTTTGAGCGCAACTCCCGCTCGGTGCGTCTGACCGAGGCGGGCAGGGTGTTCGTTCAGCAGGGGCGCCAGGCGCTGGAAGCCGTGCAACGCATCACCGATGAGGTGGTGGCCTCCACCGGCGAGGTGCGCGGGCGCCTTTCCATGGGCACCATCTCCACGCTCACCAGTCCGGACCCGATCGAGCTGCTGGCGCGCTTCCATCGCCGCTTCCCGCATGTGCGTGTGGAGCTGGTCATGGAGGGCAGTGAGAAGATGCTGGCCAAACTGGAAGAGCGCCGCCTGGATGTGGCGTTTATCGGCGTCTGGCCGGGCGAGACGGTGCCCAGTAGCCTTTGTAGCCGGTCGCTGTGTAACGAAGAGCTGGTGGCGCTGATGTCGCCGTCCCATCCGCTGACCGCCCACGACACGGTGACCCTGGGCCAGCTGGCGTCCTGCCCGGTGGTGGATTTNCCCGTGGGCNGCAGTGCGCATCGCCAGTCCGCGGAGGCCTTCGCNGCCCAGGGGCTGGAATATAACGTCCAGTTCGAGGTGAGCACCGTGCAGCATCTGGTGGCGATCGTGCGCCAGGGGNTGGCGGTGGGGTTGATTCCGCAAAGCCTGTCGCACCAATTGACGGACGTCAGCACCCGGCGGGTGGANAATGCGCCCCAGCGTTCGGTGCGNGTGGTGTGGCCAAAGACCGCCTCACCCGCCACCCGGGCCCTGCTGGCGTTNCTGGCGGTGGAGGACGAAGGCGCGTACAACGGGCCTGCGCCATCCAGCGAATAAAACAATGAAGCCGGCACAACGCCGGCGGCANAAAAGGGAGAGAAACCACGTGTTCAACCACATCATGATCGGTTCCAACGATATCGAACGTTCCAAGCGGTTCTACGACGCGGTACTCGGCGTGCTCGGCGCCGGCGANCCGATCCGTAACGANACCNCNNCNGGNATCGTGCGGCTGTTCTACCGNCACGACGGCAACACCCTGGCGATCACCCAGCCGCTCAACGGCCAGCCGGCCACCGGCGCCAACGGCGGCACCATCGGCTTCAAGTGCGACTCCCCGGAGCAGGTGAAAGAGCTGCACGACGTGGCGGTGGCCCACGGCGGCACCTCCGTGGAAGATCCGCCGGGCTTGCGCGAAAGCGCCATGGGCGCCATGCACCTGAGCTACGTGCTCGACCCGGACGGCAATAAGCTCTGCGGGCTCTACCGCGTAAAGTAAAACCTTATCGGCATGGAATTGGCCGCCGGAACGGGCCGGGTTGATTGACCGGCCCGTTCCACATCACAGGGAGGCAAGATGTGGGAATTCAGTAAGGTTCTGGCTCAGGGACTGGAAAAGGGCGATGTACTGCTGGTCATCGCGGCGACCCTTGTCCTCGTGGTCATGAATGTCCACAAACTCTCCTCCTTGCTTCTGGAGCGTAAGCGGCACCGGCTAAAGAGCGTGGAGGCCGCTCTACAATCCGAGCATGTGCAAGGCTTGGAAAGGGAGTGTTTGAAAGAGCGGGCCGCCACGGAGCATTTCTATGCGGCCACGGGCATCATGATGGAGACCGCGCCGCGTCAGAGGCTGCTCAGAATCTACGAGCGCAGCGGCGGGCNCGTGCAGTTTGTTCACTTTAAGCGTGCCGCCTCATACTTTCACTATGAGGATGGCAGTTTTGAGGTGCGGCTTGGCCGTTTTGAGCGTTGGCTCATGCAGTTGGGTCTGAGTGTTGGTATCCCCTTGTTCGCCTTCTCCCTCGCACTGCTTTTCATGACCCTCTTTTGGGTGTTCCTACTGGGTAGTGAGCCATGGGTACCTTGGAGTACCTGGTTGTTATTCAGCGTCGTGGGTTGGGCCATGGTTATATCAAGTCGGTCAGCCTATTCGGCGCACTGCATCCTCAAGGAGATGAAGCGCCAATCCGAGATGGGCAAGCCTGATGAGGGCGTATAAGTTACAGGGAGTTAGCGGGTATGGAAGCGATCTTTTTCAACGGCTGGTCAGTGCTGGGCCGCACGCTGCTGATCGGCGTGCTGGCCTATGTGTCGCTGGTGTTCATGCTGCGGGTGTCCGGCAAGCGGACGCTGGCGAAGATGAACGCCTTTGATCTGGTGGTGACGGTGGCGATCGGTTCGACCCTGGCGACTATCGTGCTGAGCAAGAGCGTGGCGCTGGCGGAAGGCCTGCTGGCGTTGGCGCTGTTGATCGGCATGCAGTTCGCCATTTCCTGGTCGAGCACGCGTATGCCGTGGCTGCGCCGGGTAGTGACCGGCGAACCGCGCCTGCTGTTGCGCGATGGCACCATGCTCGACGAGGCGCTGCGCGGCGCCCGGGTGACCCGGGAAGAAGTGCGCGCGGCGGTGCGCTCCTCCGGTATCGGCGCCCTTGGCGACGTCGCTGCCGTGGTGCTGGAGACCGACGGCTCCTTCAGCGTGATCGCCGGCCAACCCGGCGCCGCCCTGTCCAGCCTGGACGGCGCCAAATAGCGACACAGTCCTGTCCTACATCCATCAGAGCATTCAGCTCACACGATCTTCCGTTCTTGCTGACTGTCCCACCGGGGGTACAGAGCGAGTATGCCGGCTCATTCCCTGTGAACGGAGCCGGCATGAGCGAGATCGTGATTTTCGAGGAAGACGCCCAGAAAGTTGAAGTACGACTGGAGGGCGAAACCGTCTGGCTGACATTGTCGCAGCTTGCCGAGTTGTTTGGTCGAGACAAGTCCGTCATATCCAGGCATCTACGCAATATTTTCAGAGACTTCGAGCTGGAGCGGGAATCAGTTGTTGCAAAAAATGCAACAACTGCGGCTGACGGCAAAATCTATCAGGTAGAGCATTTCAATCTGGATGCGATCATTTCGGTCGGCTACCGGGTGAACTCCCACCGTGCCACTCGCTTCCGCCAATGGGCCACCACGGTCCTGCGCCACCACCTGACCCGCGGCTACAGCCTCAATGAGCACCGCCTGGCCCGGCAGGGCCTGTCCGAGTTGGAGCAGGCTGTCGAAGTGTTGGGGCAGACGCTGACCCGGCAGGAGCTGGTCTCCGACCTCGGGCAGGAGGTGGTGGGGCTGATCCTGGGTTACGCCCGCACCTGGCGCCTTTTGCTGGACTACGATGAGGGCGGGCTGGGCGTGCCGGCCGGTGCCCGCCTGGCGCGTGGTGTACTGGGACTGGACGAGGCCCGCAGGGCGCTGAATGCTTTGAAGGAAGAATTGCGGGATCGCAAGGAAGCGGGGCCGCTTTTCGCCTTGGACCGGGGTGATGGTTTGGCATCGATTCTCGGCAATATCGAACAGAGCATGTTTGGCGAGCCGCTGTACAAAACCCGCGAAGAGCGGGCGGCGCACCTGCTCTATTTTATGGTTAAAAGCCACCCGTTCACGGACGGTAACAAGCGCTCCGGCGCGTTTCTGTTTCTGCTGTATCTGCGCCAGGAGGGCATGAGGCTGACGCTGGATGAACGCGGTCTGACCGCGTTGACGTTATTGATCGCTGAAAGTGCGCCGCGCGCAAAAAGCCTGATGGTGCGACTGGTGATGAATCTGGTGGCGTAGCCGGAGCCGCTTAAAACCGGTCCGCCCGATAGGGCGCCATATCCACCTCGGTCGGCTCCCCATCCATCATCTGTCCGAGCAGCTGGCCGGTAATCGGCCCCATGGTGAAG
>FUFK010057402.1_pt1 | contig 10569 bp, 11 predicted proteins | sample 1021851 | NCBI WGS metagenome assembly FUFK01 (sample SAMEA51879418, study PRJEB19060) | metagenome
CTACTGGAGGGAGAAGTTCGAGAGGAATATTGAGAGGGATAGGAAGAAAGAGTCGGCGCTAATAAATCTGGGTTGGAGGGTATACACAGTCTGGGAATGTGAGCTCACGTTGAGTAGAGTTTTCTTATGACTGATACCTTGTATTTATTTTGATTATTTCTGGATTTGATATATCCAGGTTGACTCCTCTTCTGTGATCAAAGGAGGATCCAAGCCGAGCCTTTCGAGCAGTTTTGGAATATCATGTTGTGATTCTGGATCATCGCCTATCACAATGAGTCTGTGGCCTTTTTCCATATCTCTGAGAGCCGCTCTTATCCTTTGCACCGGGATTGGGCATCGCAAGCCCATCAAATCTATTTTCATGGTAAAATCTGACATTTTTACCTCATTCAGATAACATAGAGTTGAGAGTTCTAATCCAGTCTCCTTCCTCGAAAGACCTCAGAGAGATCTCTTGGACCCCCCTCTCCCAATGAGCTCGTAGTATCTGTCTCCAATCTTCATAGTCAGATGGGGTTTGGTGTCTAAGTGTCAGAGCCATCCAGATATGGATTTCTTCCTTGAATAGCGTCCTGCCTCTGATTTGCTTTGTTGAAGTTCCAATTTCGTCCCTATTCTCATGGGGGAGGAAATTAGGCATCCAGTCTGATTGAATACTGCCTTCGGAAAGGGATAGCGCCATGCCAAGCCTAGATATGTGATCCTCTGAGGTTTGCGCCAACGAGGCCAATTTCTTCAGTCGGTAGAATGTTATTGTGCTACTGGTAAGATTAGTTGAGAGGAGTTTTTCGATCATATTCAATCTAGGCACCCCCGAAGAATGTCTTGAGGTTTGACTCCTTAGCCTTCACAGAGTTTTCTGATACCTCACTGACCAGAACTTGGACTCCCAAGACCCCGGTTTCTTCCAGCTCCTCGAAGAGGCCTCCGGCCAAGTCATCACTAGTGGCCAAAACAACAACTTGTTGTGAAAGCTGGGGATAGAATTTAGTTACTGACCAGCTTTTATGCTCTGTATCCATTCTGGAAGTGGGAGTATCTATGATCACGGGCAGTGGCATCGAAAATTCTGTTGATGCCCTTCTAAGTGCAAAAATTAGTGCTAGGCCGACATGTTGCCTCTCTGTTGCTGACAGGTCCCTGTCAAGCCAGTTGCCTTCGAATCCCCTCATTGATAGTCTGGTGCTGTAGTCATTAGTATCTATGCTAACCTCCTCCAGCCTACCGGATTTCCTTGAAAGGAGTTCGAATCCCTCTTTGAATGAGCTTTCAAGAGGGCTGGCGAATGACTTTCTGACTTGATTAGTTACAAGGTCATTCAGCATTTGAAGGTGCTCGATCCTTGTAATTCTACGGTTTAGTAGAGAGTCTTCGTTCTCTCTCTGTCTAATCTCATCAATCCTCTTTTCGACATCACTTGAGTCAGACTTAGACTGGGAAATGACGCCTTTCAGTCTGGCTGTTTCTGCTTGTAGGGCCCCCAACTCTCTGGAAAGTTCCTTGAGCTCGTCGGCCTTGGCGGAAATACCAGTTCCTGCTGTTGCATTTCTGAGCTTCTCCTCAGATGATTCGAAAGCGTTCAGTCTCTTCATGGCCTCGTTTAGAGCCCCATTCACCCTTTCCTTTGCATCATAGATCCCTAGCTCTGCGTGTCTCTTGACGATAGTCTCTATTGACTCCATATCAAGATATGCTAGTGGTTCTGACGCTTCTGTCAAAGGGTTGCTAGCAATTCTGGTTCCCTCTGAAATCAGCTTCTTCCTTGTCCTTGAACCCAATTGAGTGGCTTCGATCACAGAATTGAGGAAATCCAAATTCTCTGAAGCCCTTGTTTCCGCCTTCTTGAACTCTAATGTCTTCTCAATACCCCAATCGGAGAGATTCGATGGGAGGCCGGCAATAACAAATGGAAGGGCCTCGATTAGATGGTTCTGAACCTCTCTTCTGGAGCTGGTGAGCTCAGATTGACGGATAGCATAATCCATTCTGAGCTGTACATTCTCAGAGCCTCCCTCTCTGGTAATTTGCTCTATTTCGTGCTGTATTTCCTCTATTCTTTGAGTACATTGTTTGATTTTTGAGTGTGTGTCTTCAAGCTCTGAAATCGCCAAATCCATATCCGAGACGTATTGGTTGTAGAGGTCCATTAGGAAATTCACACTTTCCTGCTGGTCCTCGGGCGCCAGAGTCTTCAAAGTGGAGGTCTTGATTTGCCGGAGTCGTCTTTGTAGCCTGTGGAGGAGCCCTATCCCCGTTGCATCATCGATNCCCTCGACTATGCTCTTGTCTATATTCTTTGGATCAAGATGGCTTAGCTTCTCTCCATCGACTAGAAACCTAGTCATTGCGGCCTGAGGCAGGTAGTCCTCTATCCATCGATCCACGAGACCCTTTGCAGTCTCTCCGGGGAGCTTCTGAAGTGGTTTTCCTCTAATTGTTATTCCAGCCTCCTCCTCTATGCTTCCTCCCTCTTCAAATGGGAGCCAGTAGGTTCTGGATATTCTAACCGGTCCGAGAACCGGATCTTGCATCTGTAGACTCAATGCTACCTTTCCACTATCATCAGCGTCGACGCTGTGGGCGTTCAGTATCCAGTTCTGGAAATTCTTTCCGGGGTATATCTGGGAGAACCCCTTCCTACCATAGAGAGAGACGTGTATCGCATCCATTATTGTGGTCTTTCCGAGACCGTTCTTTGCGGCGATTACAGTTACCCTGGCTGTTCCCATTAGTGGGATGTGGTTCTCCCCAGAGAATCTCTTGAAATTAGTCATCGAGAGTTTGGAGAATTTTACCATTAAGCGTCACTCCCCTCGTCATCTATCATCTTAGTGAGCTTTGCATAGATACCGGGCCGAGTCCTATGCCTCGATGAGTGCTCCTCCTGAAGCATCTTCGTGAATAGTTCAGCGAGTTCCCGGGGGGATTCGGGGTCTATCTGTTTAGCGAGAAGAAGGACGGTGTCCGGATCTACTTCCATTACTCTCCGCCCCCTATGTTGCCTTCCATTACGCGAATGAGGTTTGCCTGCTCTTCCGCCCATATCTGGGTTATCCTGTTCTCCTCCTCGGGGGTAATCAGAGTGTCGCCAACCGTCTCTTGCATTGTTCGCAGTCTAGATAGGAGCTCTTTCCTGTATTCCATCGTGTATGGGCCGGTCCCTACGGAACCGTCTCTCTTGACGAGTGTTATCCCTCTCCTGTTCCTGCCGTGTACCCTATTCTCAGGGAGATCTCTCTCCTCTCTGAGTTTGTCTCTGAAGTCCGCGAGGAGTGTTAGTGACTCGGCATCATAGCTGTCTCTGCCTGACCCGATCATCTCCCTTAGAGAGCTGTCTACCTCTACTACGGTGCATGTCCAGCATCCGAACCTGCTTCCTGCGCATGTCTGCTTGGTGGGGTCGTGGATTACTGGGCACTCTCCGCTTGCTGCGTCCTTGTAGAGTACCGCAAGGTTCTGGTTTACCTCGTAGAAGGGGTTGTCTCCCCCTCCTGCCCAATCGGGCTTGATGAGGTACTCCCATACGTCCTCCGTGGACCAGTCTTCGATGGGCCTGATTACCCCTGCGGTCGGCATGGTCCCGTGAGAGTGTATGTCGGTCCCCATTCTCGTGTGTGCCTCCATGGTCTTGAGGCGGGAGGCACTCTCATCGAACCTCGTTCCCAGTAGGAAGTGGACAACTGGAGGGTTACCGAATACCTCCTCGTTCTCCTCGATGAACCTCTGTTGGGGCTTAATCTTCATCCTGTCGGTGCACCATCTGAACTCTCTGACTGGAGTCGGGTACCCCCTCCCAATTAGGTTGACCCAGAAGGTCTGGTCGACCTCTGGGGAGAGCTCGACGACTTCGACCGGGAGTTCCCTGTCCCTGACGTACTCCCTCAGCTCTCTGATGAAACTATGGACATGGTCGATAACAGGGGGCGCCTCCACCAATGTGTTGACGCAGGTCACGAAGCACCTCTTTCGGCGTCTGATTGGAGGAGGGAGGGTTTCCAGGGTCTCTAGCATGTGCATCGTCACAGCAGTGCTGTCCTTGCCACCGCTGAGGCCTACCACCCAGGGTATGTCCCCTGTCTCTCTGAAGAGGGTCCGGAGGTCCACCATACAATCACCACATAACGTCCAGCACTTAGGCGTTGACCATCTCGGCCTTACTGGTCTTTCATGCCTTTTATTCGTGGTTAATTAAATCTTTAGGGCACATATTCAAAAAAATGGGACAATATTTAGATCGTGGAATGCTGACCTGAAGCTATGAGCAAATTTGATGGCAGCCTGGCAGCTCATGGGTTTAGTCATCATTATGACTACGTTCTCGGTGAGGAGATGCTGGAGACATTCTACGTCCCAATGCTGAAAAATTCATTGACTTATGATAGGGTCGCGGGTTACTTTAGCTCTACCGTACTTAGCCATGCCAGTGCCGGTTTTGCAGAGTTCTGCAAGAGTCCCAATCCCAGGGAGTCGGACGACCCGAGAAAGCATCAGCCAAAATTCAGGCTAATAGTGGGTGCCAGACTGAATCCTAGAGATGAGCAGGTTGTCCTTCATGCAAATGACCCAACACTGTTAGAGGAGGTAGAGGAGTCATTGATCAATTCAATAGAGAATCTTGATCTGGATGATGAAATTGATTTCAATAGAAATAGATTTCAGGGACTTTCATGGATGTTAAAGAACGGTCTACTGGAAATGAAAGTTGGGGCTCGCTACATCCCGGGTTCAAATCAGCTTCTCCCACATGACGAAGCGGAGTTCCACGCTAAATATGGCATTGTCTCAGATGGAGAAAACGAGATGTATTTCCAAGGTTCTGTGAATGAGACAAAGCGAGGGTGGCTAGACAACTTCGAGGACGTTAACGTCTCTCGTTCTTGGGCTGGAGAGGAGTCGCGGTTGAATATAGAGACCTACAAGAAAAAGTTCGACGACCTTTGGAACGACAGAAGGCATGCAAAGGGAGTTGTTGTGGTTGACTTTCCCGAAGCGGCCCGTCAAAAGATACTCGACAAATTCAAGCCGAGAGATCCCAGTGGGATAAATGAGGTCAGTGACGCAAAAAAACGGAGGCAGATGCTGGAAAGCATCGGTGGGATGCACGAAGGATGGAATGAAAGGTACACCGATATAGACAAGTGGGCGCATCAGGGAAAGGCCAAGGAGTGGTTTCTGGATGAAGATAGTGCCAACGGCATAGGGATCCTGGAAATGGCCACTGGGTCAGGCAAAACTAGGACCGCGCTTAGTATAGTGGAGGAGGCTGTAAATAGCGATAGGGTGGAAAAGACCGTGATCTGTGTACCCAAATCCCTTGAGGAGCAGTGGTACATGGAGATCTGCGAGCACTACAGCGAGCACTCCTCTGTTAGGTGGTGGAAGTCTGGACTGGATGAGCATGTCCCCTTCTTCAGATTGGACAGAAGGGGTGCGGTTCTTATTGTCAGCCACTACTTCATTCCGGATCTTTTTGAATACGTGAATGATAATGCATCGAGATGTGGCAACGTACTGCTCATAGTCGATGAGATGCATAGATTGGGCTCAAAAAAGTATGTAAATTCAAAAATTATCGAAGTCACAGGAGAAGAGGAAATGATTGAGATTAGATCCTTGGATACTAAGAGATGTCATCCTTTCAAGATGAGGCTGGGGCTGAGTGCCACTCCTTGGTCGGAATATGATACTGAGAGGAATGCCTTTCTGGCAGGGAACTTCGTTAATGGATGGGAAGGGGAGGTGATCACCTCGGAACAAATAGAAGTTCTCAGGAAGGAGGAGAAGATTTTCACTTTCGGCCTCAAAGAGGCTATTGAGAAGGGGATTCTCTGTGAGTTTGACTATGTTCCGCTTCCTTACACCCCCTCTGAGGAGGACTTCGAAAAGAGGAAGAAGGCATTCAAGAAGATCCCGCCAAATGCCCCTGAGTGGTTTGGAAGAATGCTGGCGGCACAAGTATTCAAAGGGTCGAGGGAGAAGCTACCGGTGTTCTCATCATGGTTACATGGTCAGAAGAGTGGGTTGAGCCGTTGCATAATCTTCGTTGAGGACACGTCCTTCGGCAGAGAGTTGAACGAGTTACTGTACAATGAGCACAACCTAGACCGTTTCAAGGAGTTCTTCCAGGGCGAGGATATGGGGACTCTGGATTCCTTTGCTGAGGGCAGGCTGGATTTCCTGATAGCTTGTGACAGAATCTCAGAGGGAATAGACATCAAAACTGTTGATACGATCGTGCTATTCAGTTGTGATCAAGTGAGGTTACAGACCATTCAGAGAATCGGAAGGGCATTGAGGACGTTATCTACAAAGCAAGACAAGAGGGCTACAGTCGTAGATTTCTATTTCGAAGAGGAGGGCAAAGAAGACTCTTCTGATATGCTTAGGAAGGCCTGGCTAGAAGAACTATCGAATACAAGGAGGAAGAGATAATGGAAGACATAAGTGAGAGGTTGGAACGATTAGCGAGGGACGCGGCAAAGAAGCACGATGTTGATGACAGGTCGCTTGATATTATTCTTGCACTGATGGAGGGGATAAGGGAGACGGGGAAAGTTAACGAGGAGGAGCTAGAAAGAGAGTTCAAGGCCATTGGAGAGGCCGAAGAGCGAGCATGGTTAGAAATCCACCAGCCTGATAGCCCCGCATTAAGGAAGGGTGATTAGTCTGAATGGGAAGGTCAAATTATCCATATTATCATTTGGATACAGTAATGTGAGAGAGTTTGAGTCACTCACAATCCCAGAGGCAAACCAGGAATTTAGAACGGAGGGCATCAATCTTCTCCAAATACAGAATGGATATGGAAAGACTACAACGCTCTACCTCCTTCGCTCATTGTTCACTGGAATCCCAATCAGAAGTGAGCACATGGATGGTTACAAGTATAGGCGAGATGGGAAATGGGGGGGTGATTCTTCGGAGATTGTCAGGTTCCAAACTAAGTTCAGGATCAAAACGAAAAAAGGGACCGAGGATTTTACACTTGGAATTGAGATAGACCACGACGAACTCGAGCAGAGTTTCTGGACTTACAGGAGCAAACTCGGTGGGAGAGAGGAAGGTTGGAAACCCCCTCCGGAATTCGTGAGGCTCTTCGAGGGCAAAGACCGCTTTGCGCAGTTGTTCTTGTTAGACGGCGAGACGGCGAGAGAATTGAATAAATACGCCGGTGCGGACCTGGTTCACGATTCCATAAGGCAAATCACCGGTACAAACATCCTACACACTCTGATAGGAGATAATGGGGTAATCGAAACAGTGCTTGAGAAAGCGACTGCGGAGGCACTTGGCTCAAGGGGTGGAAAGGAGAGGAGTCTTGACGCTACATTCCAAGCCGCCGTAAAGAGGAAAAGAGAGCTCAATGAAAAAGCGAATTCATACAAGGAGCAATTGGAAGGCTTGGAGGCTCGACAAGGCGAGCTGAAGCTTTCCTTAGATCGGAATGAGGAGGAGCTAGAAGATTTGACATCCGGGCTAGCTCTAAAGAAGGAGGGTTGGTTGACCAAAAGGAGGATTCTGAAGGAAAGGACTGAGTCGGTTCTGAAGAGTCTCTTTGATCCTTCAATAGCAATGGGCTCAAATTGGGCCGAGGTTGTGAGCTTCCATGACTCTCAACAGAGAGGAAAGCTACCTAAAGCGGTCGGAAGGACCTTCTTCAGAGAGCTACAGGAAACAGATACCTGTATTTGCGGTGTTGAATGGAATTCTGGAATGAGGACGCATGTCAATCTGATGGCTGAGGGGTATCTCGAGGACCGTTTGATGACCTACGTCAAGGAGGTCCAAGATGCAGTCTCCAGGAGTGGAGAAGGGAGAGAGACAATCAGGACATTAATGACAAAGCTCAGGGTTGCGAGGGAAGAAATGCAAGAGGCGAAAACTGCGTATGAGCTTAAGAAGAGTCAATTGCCAGAGAAGGAACGTGAAAAACTCCGAAAAATGTCTGAAGAGCTAGGTGAAATAAACCTAAAGATAACAGGAGTACAGAGATTGCTTGATGATATTACTTCAACAAGTGATGAATATATCGCAAAAAGAAAGCTCGACCAACACACATGGACCGGTCAGAAAATTTCTACTTCGGCTTCGAAGGTCAAAAAAATTGGAAATTTGAAAGAGTTACAGAAAGTGTTGGAATATCTCCAAAAACAGTTTGATGAAACTGGTGAGGCTATGGTAAAGAAGGCTGGCGCTGAAACATTGCGCCAAATATTAGAGACGACCCTGGAGGGGCTTGGAAGAGAGATCAAGATAGAGGTGGAAAGCAAACTCAACGGCCATCTATCCGATATGGTGGGTGCAGGTCTTGGTGGGGGCTTGACGGTGGAGATCAGTGATCAGGGGCTAAGGTACCGCAACCCCAACGGAGAATATCAGGATGCAGTTAATGTTGCTTCGGAGCTCGGGGGGGCGTATGCGTTCGTTTCGGCATTGAACTCGTATGCTGAGGTTTCTCTACCGTTCGTTCTTGACACTCCCCTGGCGGGGTTCGGGAAGGGGATGGTCAGCTCATGGGCAACCCTGGTCCCCAATACCTTCGATCAGTGCATAGCACTGATAAATTCTCTAGAGAGGGAAGGTCTAGACCCATACCACGGGGGTAACGAATATTCCAATTGGACCATTAGAAGAGAGCGCGAGGAAATTAAACTAGGAGCCCCCCAGGAAGGTAGAATGATCTGTGATCCCAGTTACGAAAATTTCTGTGTGTACGAAGAGGAGTCTCATGAGCGACAGGGGGCTAGGAAAATATGAGTAAATCTGACAAAGGCAGTGCAAGGTTCCACTTATCCGACGAAGCGAGGAGATACTTCGAGAGGATTGGGGTCGGAAGGAACAAGGGGAAATCAGATACTGGTGACTTTAGTGCAGTTATAGAGCCCTATTACCTATGCATGATCCTGGGCATAGCCAGAGGTGAGGTGAGTGAGCCAGACCCTATGGGGCCTGACATGATCAGAGAGTGGGCTTCACACGCAAAGGAGCATGATCTTCTGATATCCGGTCTCGTATTCCACCAATATTGCAAGAAGCGCGGGGTTAGTCATGATGACGAAGGCGTATTGATGAGGATGAGCGACTTCTTCTCAAATGATAGGACCGGGACGTATGAGAAACCCGCATTCAAGATGATGAATGAATATGCCCAGGGAGGTTTCAATGCAATTAGAGAGTTTGGCCCCATCAGCGATTTAGCGGAGTTCCTTGAAATTTACCTACAAGAGCTGGAGGGGAGCCTTTGACTGAGTGGTTGAGTGATGAAGACATAATTTCTGAGATGCTTAAGTCCGAAGAGCTGGAGAATCAGGATCCCGTGATTAGTAAGGTTCCACTTCTCAAGCACTCCAGAAACATGTTTATTCCCGAGATAATCAGAAAGATGGGCGCGATGGAACTGGACGAAGATGGGAAGTCTCTCTTCGAAAGTGCCAATGAATGGCTGGAAACCAGATCCAGTGGGGTTTTCAGAGGAAGGGTTCTGTCAAAGGAGGAGATTTCTAAGCGTAAAATGGAAGCCGCGTTGATTATACAAAAATACAATCGGAATTTCTCGGGCGGAGATTCTATACGGTACTAGCAAAGAGTTGCTTTGCCAGTCTCGTAATCGAATTTTGTAGCTGCGACGGGCATTCAATGCTGGAAATCGTCGCTATACAATCTGGAAATACGACATTCTCCAAATGGCTCTGTACCTTTGTACTCGAGAACTCGAATAGTCTTCTGTGTTTCCTCCTAAAATCGGAGATAGTGGCCATCGTCAGCCTAGCCTGCCATTCAATACACTCCTGCGCCTTTGCATTGAATGACTCAGGAAGGCCCGCATGACTGGTTGGCTTTGAGAGATCCCTTCCAAACTTGAATTGGACCCTGCTTCCATAGAATGCTCCTCCTTCGACCTTTATTGCCGGAATGATATGTACGAACTCACTCAACTCGGACCAGATCTTGTGATAGTCCGTTTTTTCATCAAAAATGCCGAGGCCAAATGTGTTACCTCGATTCCACCTATCCATGGTTTTCTGTATGAATGACCCAGGACTTGGGAGTTTCTCTCCTTTTCTAACTAGGTCAACATTATCGAGGTATATCAGTCCATAGATAGAGGATCTCGAAAGTGCGAACACAGGAAGTGGGATCGACGGGCTATCCTCATCACTGATTGATTCCAAAGCCGCGACTGCATACTGAGATGATGCTGCAATCACATCAGCGCCAATCCTAGCCTGCTCACGAATATCGGAATGGATCTTGTCTTTTATGAAGGCTATATGATTGAGATATTCACCCAGTACCAATAGTACTGAGGTAGCTACCAGTGGTGCTGTCAATACTGTTTCCTCCATCGTAATGCAAGGTACAACTCCAATTAGTTCTATTTATGAAAACCTTCAGCACTCTTCCATGAAAAGCGTTACTTTGTCGAGCCGTCGAGGAGCATCACGGCATCCTTGAAGCCCTTGTCCTCGAGGTGCGTCCTGTCCTCCAGCTTCTCCTTCTGGACGTCCCCCTGCTCCCTCTCGTAGCTGACTACTTTCTTCTCCTCCGCAGGCTTCGCCTTCGGGA
>FUFK010053412.1_pt1 | contig 10567 bp, 11 predicted proteins | sample 1021851 | NCBI WGS metagenome assembly FUFK01 (sample SAMEA51879418, study PRJEB19060) | metagenome
ATTGTTTCTGTTAAATCACTTGATAAATCATCAATTTTGATACGAGTGACAAACTCCGAATTGCATAAGTTGCAAGTTATTGGGATTTCATGCTCTATATCGCGGAGTGAAATGTAAGTGCAAATATGCCGAGCACACTTTTTATTAATGCACTTAGTGATTGTTGAAAGACTGGGTAAAGGATCAATTTCCTCTGAAGTTACGCTTAGGTTGAAATCAACTTCTATAGTTTTTAGATCGCGTAATCGAGGCAAATTAATTGATAGTATCTTTGATTCAGTAATATCAATGTCATAATGAGTAAGGAGAAGAATCCGAGGTGTTTTTATTGGTGATACTTTAGATACTAGTCCTAAACTGATTTTATTGAAAAAACCATTCACGATTCCTATTAAAAAATCCTTTTACTGTTATTGGAAACGAGAGTCTTTTTCTCTTAAAAGGTTAATGGCATTGGCAATTCGCTGGAATGGTTCACAAGGATCCAGCTTTAAGAGTGGATTCTGAAACACTTCAGCAGCAACTTGCCCATCTTCTTTATATTCATAGTGTACTGAAACAACAATTGATTGATATTGATTTAATGACAAGTCAATTCTCGAACTTACTAAATTGTTTTTGTTACCCTGAAGTTCAATATCGACACCTTCTCCTGCCCTTCTGACGTGGACAACTGGAATCCCAAGCGAATTACGTAAAGGAAGAAGTTCGTAATTATCAACTACTATTAATGACGGCGGAGACTTTATTGCTTTAAACAATGGGCTTCCGCAGACTGTTATACCCACAAAAGATAAAAGATGATGACCATATAATGTCTTTTGTATACCAGTAGGTTTTACAGGATGTGAACAGCGAAATTCTCGCGGAATACCGTTTATATCTGTAATTAACACTGCCCCAAGATATCCATCCAAGTTTTTAGTTTCAAAAAGAGAATAGAAAGCAATTAGATCAAGTTGGTAATCCATACAATAAATGAGTTGAATATGCTTGAGTAATTGATATGTCTAGATGTGTCCAATTTTAGATAGTTCACACTTATAACAATCATGACCAATGGCGAATGCTAATTACAGATTTGTAACGGATTTAGTTTTAATCTTTTAAAAAACAAACCAGGCGTAATTAAATACTATTAATCGACAGTTTAAGCCAAGAAATAAAAGAAATATATGTTAAATAAGCAGCACTTTAAAATAGTCAATTTTACTCGTCAAATCAAGACCATTTTCAAAATAGTTATTCTAGTTTACTTCTTTAAGTTGTTCTTCAAGTTCGTCTAATTTTTGTCATAATAAATTATTTTCTTTATTTTCAATAGTCCCCAAGATCAGTGTTTCTTCCATATCATTACTGGTCAATTCCTCCACATTTTCGAGTTTTTGTTGGATGACGCGGGTGTGGCGGTCTGTTTCGTCAATTTTTCGTGAGGCGATTTCGAGTTGTTTTTTGACGCTGTCGATTACTTGGCCGAATTTTGCGAATTCTGTTTTAACGGCGGAAAGCAGTTTCCATACTTCGGAAGCCCGCTGTTCGATTGCAAGCGTCTGAAAGCCGAAACTAAGGCTGCAGAGAATGGCCGAAAATGTAGTCGGGCCGGCTATGATCACGTTATGGTTGAGGCGTATTTGATCTGCCAGGCCGGGATAGCGCAGCACCTCGGAATAGAGGCCTTCGGTCGGTAGAAACATTATCGCGAAATCGGTTGAATGCGGCGGCGCGATATATTTTTCCGAAATGTCCTTTGCCGAATTTCTGATAGATGCTGCGAGCTGTTGGGTTGCCGTATTTACGGCATCTGCGTTGCCGAGTTCGGCCGCTTCCTGCAGCCGCAGATAATCTTCCTGTGGAAATTTAGAATCTATCGGCAGCCAGATGCATTCGCGATCGTTATTGTTCCTGCCCGGCAACTTCACGGCAAATTCGACCACTTCGTTGGAATTCGGTTTGATTCGGACGTTTGCGGCATATTGCGAAGGGGCAAGGATCTGCTCGAGAATTCCACCGAGCTGAACTTCGCCCCAGGTGCCGCGAACTTTTACATTGGTTAATGCGTGCTGCAGCTTGCCGACGTCCGTTGCGAGATTTTGCATTTCGCCGAGACCGCGCTGAACTGCTTCGAGATGCTGGCTTACAAGACGAAACGATTCGCCGAGCCGCTTTTCGAGCGTGCCCTGCAGCTGTTCGTCGACCGTCTTTCGCATTTCATCGAGCTTTTTTTCATTGCTTTCGCGAAGGCTGTTTACCTGATGCTGAAGTTCGGCCTGTATTTTGCCGAGATCCTCGTGGGTTTTATTCGTCAGGCTTTCCAATTGTTTTGAAACTTCGATCAGCCTGTTGTGTTGTGAGAAGGCAATTCCTTCAAGCGATTTGGTAACTGACTCATTCAAATTTGTAAAGAGACTTGTTATCTCCGTACGCAGCCGTGCATTTCTGCCGTCTTCTTCTTCACGCGAAGTTCTGATTTCAGTGCGAAGTTCGGGACCGAGCACGGATACCGAACGGTCGAATTCGCCCCGCAAATCCTCAATCGTACGTCGAAGATTGAAAATAACAATGGCTGAAAAAACGAGTGCCGCGATTGCAATCGGTAGGATGAAATAAACTGCTACTTCACTCATTTACAGATTCCTTTGACCGGAATATAGAAAATTTCGTCTTCAAATTACCGGAAACCGGCGGAGAGGCTTTCGCAAAGGGAAGGCCTCCGCCGTTGTTAAAAATAACTCAATCGAGCCAACCGCCCGATGCCAGTCTGGTATTGTATCGCTCGTGGGTAAGCAACTCTAAAAATTTCGTACCCATTTTGTCAACACGAAAAATCAGACGGTGGCATCTGTCAACTTTTATCCTGATTATCTCCCTTTGCCCCATTGCCTTGAGAAGCCTCCAATTGAAACGCGCGAAAGGCGCTCCTTCGCGGATTTGTTTTACGATATTGTATGCTTTCAGCAGCACGTTTTTCCGATAACCCGCCGGATTAACCCCGAGCTCTTTGGCTATCGCTTCCAATTCCCTGCGTTCGAGCTCCTTTTGCTCCTGCATCCGTTGATACCTGAGCCGTTCATTCTCGAGATATATACACCTTCGGCAAATTTTCCCGAATGCTTTGTGTCCGCATTCAAATCTTTTTTTTCTGGCCGGCATAATATTTCTCCTCACAAAAGCTTTTTTTTCAAAATCCGCCTTACAATGCGGCCGCGGCCGGATCATCCAAACGGCCGCCAAAACATTGCGATAATACTACAGGTAGGGTGACACGCAGTGGCCCCTCGGAAAGATTTCGATAAATTCTTCAAAAAAATAATGAGGCGAATGCCTTTGTGCCGTAAGATTGTCGCTCTGCGGTATAATTTTCCGTAGTAGAGAACGGTTTTTTATGCACAACGGCAGCGATTCAAAGCCGATAATAGCCATTGCGGGACCTACGGCATCCGGGAAAACGGCTCTGGCCGTCCGTGTTGCGCTTGCTGTCGGCGGCGAAGTTGTCAACTTCGATTCGGTGCAGATTTATCGTGGTATTCAGGTTGCCACGGCTAAACCGACCGAGGAAGAAAAAAAGGGCGTACCGCACCATCTTCTCGATTACGTAGATCCGAATGTTTCCTACACGGCGGCTGATTGGGCTGCAGACGCTGCCGTCGTGATTCCGGAAATCGAATCCCGCGGCCGGATTCCGATTCTGGTGGGAGGCACCGGTTTTTACTTGCGGACGCTGCGGGAACCCGTTTTCGAATCTCCGAAAACCAATCCGGATTTGCGCAAAGTGCTTCAGCAAATCGGGGGCAGCCGCGGACCTCAGTTTCTGCATCGGATGCTTTCATTGCTGGACCCGCCGGCGGCTGAAAGATTGCAGCCAAAGGATTTGTCGCGCATTGTTCGTGCAATCGAAGTTATATTTCTTACCGGCCGTCGTTTTAGTGATTTGGCTAAACAAAGGCCCCGACCGCCGGAATTTGTCAGCCGGATCCGTCTTTTTGTGCTCGAACCGCCGCGTAATGAATTGTATAAACTGATTAATGAACGTACTGAGCGTCATTTTTCGAACGGATTGGTTGAAGAAGTGAAACATTTGATCAGTCTTGGCGTAAGTCAAAACACAAGCGCCCTCGGTGCGCATGGCTATCGGCGGGTTTGCGAATATTTACGCGGTGAGCGCGATCTGCCGGGAGCGATTGAAAAGACCAAACAGGATGTCCGCAATTATGCCAAACGCCAGTTTACATGGTTTCGGCGCGAGGCTGATGCCGTCCGTTTAGGAGGTTTTGGCAACGAAGAGCGTATTTTTTGTCAATTAATGGAAGAGTCAGGTTGCCGAATGTACGAAAATAATGCAACAATTATACATTTTGGTGGCTGAATAATACCATAAGAAAGTATTATCGCTGCCCGTTTTGGCTAGTAACCACTTGAAACTAAACGTTTAACCGCTATGGAAAAACCGGCTGCCCAGAATATACAAGATGCGTTTTTGAATTCCGCCCGTCGGGAAAAGGCAAGCGTAGTCATTCACCTTCTCCAAGGTTCGACTTTGACCGGGCGAATCAAAAGTTTCGATAAGTTCTCGATTTTGCTCGATGTCGGCGGTCAGGATGTGTTGATCTTCAAACATTCGGTCTCGACAATTTCTCAGGAACGTAAATCCGAATAGTCAAGGCCTTGAGCGGTAAATTCATAAGTTTCGAAGGTCTGGACGGAAGCGGTAAATCAACCCAGCTGCGAATGATTGCAGGTGATTTACGCGAACGCGGCATAGACCTGATCACAACTCAGGAGCCCGGCGGAACGCCGCTCGGGAGAAGATTGCGGGAAGCATTCCTTGAAACCGAGGAAACAGTGGCGCCGATGGCTGAATTGCTGCTGTTTGCCGCCGACCGCGCCCAACATGTCGAATTTCTCATAAAGCCGTCGCTTGCCTCCGGACGACTGGTAATCTCGGACCGCTACGCGGATGCCACAATTGCCTATCAGGGCGGCGGCCGCGGCTTCGACCGCGAAACTGTTGCGGAAATCGTACGCCTGGCGACCGGCGGTCTAAAGCCGGATCTGACACTTTTTTTCGATATTTCCGTCGAGCGCGCCTTGTCGCGGCTTGCATCCCGTGCAGAAAACGAAGGGACGCCAAACCGTATGGATCTGGAAGCAGCGGAATTTTACCAACGTGTCCGCGAAGCTTATCTGGAAATCGCCGCCGCCGAACCGGAACGTTTCCGCATTGTGGATTCGAATGGTTCTATCGAAGAAACGCATCGAAGGGCAAGCGATTTGATCAATTCCTTTCTGGGTTTAAAATAAACCTGTAAACCGATGTACTCTGAACTGACAGGCAATGCTGACGTTGCTGCTGCTCTGCGACGAATGGCAGCCGGCGGGCGGATGCCGCATTCAATGATTTTCGCCGGACCGGATGGAACCGGAAAAAAGCATTTTGCCATCGAGACCGCACGAGCCCTTGTCTGCCGTAATCCGGGCAATGGCGAATCCTGCGGCAATTGTACGGCTTGCCGGCGCGCGGGCGTTTTCGACCTTCCCGAATCCGACAAAGCCGAAGATTTTGACAACGTTTTCCTGAGTCATCATCCTGATGTAGGTTTGATATTTTCACCTAAGCGGCAAATTCGGGTGGCAGCAATCCGGGCTCTGGAGACTGAGGCCAACTTCCGGCCTTCGGAGGCCGAATCGCGTGTTTTTATTATCGATGAGGCGGACAAAATGAATCAGGAGGCCGCAAATGCTTTGCTTAAAACTCTCGAGGAACCGCCGCCGACCACTTTCCTGATTTTGGTTTCAGCCCGTCCGGATGCACTTTTGCAAACCATCCGTTCGCGTTGCCAAATGATAAGATTCGCGCCGGTTTCTGCAACTGAAATCCGCAATTTGCTGGTAAAAAAATACGACCGATCTGAAGAAGATGCGGAATTGGCCGCAAGAATGTCCGGCGGAAGCGTATCGTCCGCAATCGGTTTCGATGTCGAAAACTTTCGCGAGGAGCGTGCCGTCTGTCTGGATATATTAAAAGCCTCTGTCCGGCCCGACGGGCTTCACAAAATGCTCGAAACTGCGGAACGCCTGGCCGACAGCAAGGCCAAAGAGCGTTTTGAAAACAGTTTGCGGATACTTTTGTCGCTTATCCGAGACGCCGTCGCAATTCGTGCCGGGGCGGATAGTACGCAAATTTCCAATTTCGATATCATTGACGACCTTTCAGCGATTGCCGCCTCACTTTCAGCAACCGTACTCGCCGATCGGATATGGGCCATTGATGACCTTCTGAAAAGTCAGGATGTGAATATCAACCGCAAGGTAGCGCTTGACGGACTGTTCGTAAAAATGGCTTTTTCTGTTTGATTAATGTTCAATTATCGTAATGGTTGAAGTTGCCGTTGACAACAATAAAAAAACCGAAATCGCAGTATCGCGGGCTGTTGCCGGTGCGGGTGCGGCGGCCGCAGTGATTGGCGGCTTTGTGGTCTGGTATTTTGATCCCGTTAAATCAAGTCTGTTTCCTGCTTGTCCGCTTTATACCATGACCGGCTATGCTTGCCCGGGCTGCGGGATGACGCGCGGCCTGCATGCTCTGCTTCATGGCGATATTATCGGGGCTTTGGATTACAATGCAATGCTGCCCCTGATTCTGATATTTTTCGGTTATCTCTGGCTTTCGGTGTTGCTCTATGCCTTGCGCGGACGAGGTCTGGCCGGCGGAAAGATCAGCATGGCATTTATCTGGATAATGCTCGGGTTGCTGATAGTTTTCGGTATCGTTCGGAATCTGCCCTATTATCCGTTTAACCTGCTTTTTCCTTGAAGCAGGCGGATTGGAGTAATAATTCAAAACTTTCCTGATTGATGCCCGAAATTGCAGAATCCATCTTGAGATTAGAGGGAAATATGCGATCGGCTGACCAAGAGCCCGTAAATCAACGCTAACTAATCTGAATTAAAGGTTTATCGACGGCGAGCGCCCCTTTGGCGGAACTTTCCGACAGAAGATTTTCGACTTCTTTGACGAATTCCTCAACGATATTTTCGCCCGAGACACGGCGCAGAGGCACACCGTCCTTGAATATCATCCCTACATTGCGGCCAAAAGTTATCCCCAGTTGTGAATCATGTGCTTCTCCGGGGCCGTTTACGGCGCAGCCCATTATCGAAAGATGCAGCGGTTCTTCGATATGGGCCAGCCGGCGCTCTACTTCGGTAACGATTTCGACGAAATTGTCTATGTCAAGCCGTCCGCAGGTCGGGCAGGCGACGACTGTTACTCCCCGCTTTCTCAATTCCAGTGATTTAAGTATTTCCCAGGCGACGCGGACTTCTTCGTGTGGTTCGGCGGCAAGGCTGACGCGGATGGTATCGCCAATACCCTCGCTCAGTAAAATGCCCAGCCCGATAGCAGATTTAATTGTTCCGCCGAAAGGAGTTCCGGCTTCTGTTACGCCGAGGTGGAGAGGGTAATCAACCTGTTCGGCCATCAGACGATAGGCCGCTACCATGCGGTTGACGTCAGAAGCTTTCAGCGAAATAACGATATCGCCAAAGCCCAGATCTTCCAGAATACGGATATGACGCAGCCCGGATTCTACCATTGCCTCCGGTGTAGCAGAGCCGTATTTTTTCAAAAGGTCTTTTTCAAGCGAGCCGCCGTTTACGCCAATTCTGATGGGGACGCCGCGGCTCTCTGCAGCCCTGACAACCTCACGAACACGATCGACCGAACCGATATTACCGGGATTTATTCGCAACTTGTCGATTCCGGCATCGAGCGCCTTCAGTGCGAGCTTATAGTGGAAATGAATATCAGCGACAAGCGGGACCTCAGTCCTTTTTCTTATGTGAACAAGGGCTGCCGCCGCGTCGTCATCGGGAACTGCGATTCGGACAATTTCACAACCCGCAGCGGCAAGCTCTTCGATCTGTCTGACCGTAGCTTCGACGTCGGTGGTGTCGGTTTTGGTCATTGACTGTACGCTTACCGGAGCACCGCCGCCGATTTGGAGCCCGCGTACCTTTACTGCCCTGGAAATCCGCTTCATAACTCTTTACTCTTTTTTACACGAAATCCCCGTTTTTATTTATTTGAAAAGCCGGGAAATGTCCATAAACAAGGTGAAAGCCATCAGCAAAAGGATTATTGCCAGGCCGGCCAGCTGAATGCGCTCCCGAAACGCTGCGGAGAGGGTACGTCCAAACCACGACATCACCTTTTCAATACCAAGTACCATAATTTGCCCGCCATCGAGAAGCGGAATCGGCAATAGATTAAATACGCCGAGATTCAGGCTTATAACCGACAATATCGAAAAAAGGCCGATAAAACCATCTTCGCGGACGACAGAGGCGATAATTCCGACGATGCCGACGGGACCTGCCAATCCGGCGTCTTTAACGGCTCGCTGACCGCTGAAAAGCTGCCCGAAGACTCTTCCGGTCAGTGCCAGAATTTCATAATTGGTATTGATGGCAAAAGCAGCCGCTTCGGCAATTCCTGCCCGTTCAAAGACTTTATTTGCCTTACCGGTGAGCTGGGCTCCGATGAGATATTCGCCGTTTTCGTTTACTGTTGGTGAAATCTGGACCGTTTTTCGTTCTCCGGCGCGTTCAAATGCGATGGTAAGAGGTCCGGATTTGGCAAACTCCTGTGTCAGAGCCTTGAAATTACTTACGTTTCGGACGGATTTGCCATTTACGGAGACAATCTTGTCACCTGCCTGCAGACCGGCGTTTGCCGCCGGGGAATCCTTAAGAAGATCGGTAACGTAAACTTCCTGAACGCCCGGATCCGGCCGCATCTCCAGGTCACCGACTACCTGACCCTTGCGTTCTGTTTTTGCAGGCACGATGGTAAGCGGCAAGCGCTGATTCCCGCGCTCTACGACAACGTCTATGGGTTTTTCCGGGGAGATCGCCGCGCTCAATTCGATATTTCGCCAGGTTGGGTTTGCCTGACCGTCGAAAAGTATGATTCTGTCATCCGGTTCAATGCCTGCTTTTGCTGCGGCGCCGCCCGGTGCTACGTAACTTACGATTGGTTCGGTAATCGTGGGAACGCCGTACACCAGTCCTATGGCAAAAGGAATTGCCAATGCGAGCACGATATTCATAAACGGCCCACCGATCATAACCAGGAATTTCTGCCATCGCGGACGCAGTTCGTATAATTCTTCGTCCGGGACTTTTTCCGTTTCTGAGGCGCCGCCTTCAAGCGACTGCGTAGCTTCGTCTCCGTAAAGTTTTACATAAGCGCCGAGCGGAATTGCAGAAATACGATAGTCGGTATGCCCGATCCTGAAACCCCAGATTCGTGGCCCGAGGCCGAAAAATGAATAGGCCTCAACCCGCATTCCAAACAGCTTTGCGACGATAAAATGCCCAAATTCGTGGATGTTGATTGCTATCCCGAGGACAAATATGACAGCGAGTACTACTAAGACTATATCAGGCATATTTTTAAAAACTTATGCAACGTTAGAACCTAATTGGCCCCGACGCGTTGCCGCGAATCCATTGCGGCAGATTTCTCAATTTCAATTATAGCGCGCTTGCGGGCATCAGCATCGGCTTCCAGCACGTCTTCTATGGCCGAAGGTTCGCGGACCGAATGGTTTTCGAGCACGGTACGGTTTATTTCCGCAATTTGTCCGAAACGAATCTGACCTGCAAGAAAGGCTTTTACTGCCTCCTCATTTGCAGCGTTTAGAGCCGCCGGGGCAGTCCCGCTGCGTTTCAAGGCTTCATAAGCCAGAGCCAGACAGGGAAAACGTTCAGTATCCGGTTCTTCAAAAGCAAGCGAGCCAATGGCTGCCAGATCCAGTGGCGGAAGGCAATTTTCACGACGCTCCGGGTAGGTAAGTGCATATTGAATCGCGTGCTTCATATCCGTTACGCCCAATTGTGCGATTATGGAGCCGTCAATCATTTCGACCATTGAATGGATTACTGATTGCGGGTGAATAATTACAGAGATTTTTTCGGGCGCAAGTCCGAATAACCAATGGGCCTCGATTACCTCCAGTCCTTTATTCATCAATGTGGCTGAATCTATGGTGATTTTCTCGCCCATTTTCCAGTTCGGATGATTCAACGCCGATTCGCGATCTGCATTGATTATCTCTTCTTTTGTTTTCGTTCTGAAGGGGCCTCCCGAAGCGGTCAAAATGAGACGCCTGACCTCTTCCATATTTTCTCCCCGGAGGCATTGGTGAATGGCATTGTGTTCGCTGTCAACCGGCAAAATCACGGCTCCCGAGGCCGCAGCCGCTTCCGTAATTAGCTTGCCGGCCATTACCAGTGTCTCTTTATTTGCAAGTGCGACGTTTTTCCCCGATTCAATTGCTCGTAATGTAGGGATGAATCCGACGGCACCGACCGTAGCCGAAACTACCAGATCTGCCTCAGGTTGCGTGGCGGCTTCAACAAGTCCTTCGATTCCGTAAACGATTCTCGGTTTAGACGCTCCGAGCCTTTTCAATTCTTCGGCAAGCCCGACTGCGGATATTTCATCGGCACAAGCTGCCAACTTCGGAGAAAAACGGGCAACCTGCCCCGCAAAAAGCCTGATATT
>FUFK010039591.1_pt1 | contig 10566 bp, 12 predicted proteins | sample 1021851 | NCBI WGS metagenome assembly FUFK01 (sample SAMEA51879418, study PRJEB19060) | metagenome
TTGTCCCTGGTGCGATATTTGCTGTCATNGCAGCAGTATATTACTGGNTTCCTAAATGGACGGGAAAAATGTANAACGAAACACTTGGGAAAGTTCATTTCTGGATGACAACAATATTTGTGAATATTACCTTCTTCCCTATGCACTTCGTTGGATTAGCTGGCATGCCACGAAGAATTCCTGATTACGCTGTTCAGTTTACAGACTTCAATATGATTGCNTCTATTGGTGCATTTGGCTTTGGATTATCACAACTTCTTTTCGTNTANATACTATTTCAAACNCTTAGACANCCNGTNACAGCAGCTGATAANTCTTGGGAAGGCGCTGANGGATTAGANTGGACNTTACCTTCTCCAGCACCATATCATTCATTTGATACACCACCTAAGGTTGATTAATGAAAAGCGTTAAATCAACTATTACAAAACTCTCACTCGTAGTTGTAGCGATGTATGGTTTTTCTTACGCACTTGTACCTATTTACGATACCTTTTGTGAAATAACCGGTTTGAATGGTAAAACAAATGAAGTTGCATACACAGGTAACGATATTGAAAAAGAAAATAGATTTATAAAAATTAAATTTATCTCAAACGTCGCAAATTCAGCACCACTATATTTTGAGCCTGCGGTAACAGAAATGACTGTTCAAGTTGGAAAACCTTATAATACTCACTATGTCATGAAGAATAACTCAACTAAACAATTACATACCACGGCCAGCCCAAGTGTAACCCCAGGTAAGTTTGCAGAATATTTTAAAAAAATAGAATGTTTCTGTTTCAATCAACAAACAATTGATTCTGGTGAGGTTAAAGATTTAGGGATTCAATTTGTAGTAGATAACGATCTCCCGAGCAATATAGGTGATATAGTGCTTTCGTACACTATGTTTGATATTACTAATAAAGTAGTAGAGGCAGATAAGTTGTGAGTGGCTCATCGTATTACGTTCCTCACGAGACCAAGTGGCCATTTTTAGCAACTATAGCATTGATGATTATGTTCATTGGCCTAGCCAATTATATGAACGATGAGTCCACACTGACACTTACATTAACAGGTCTGGGTCTATTGTTGATAGTTATATATGGTTGGTTTTCTTATGTTGTCAGGGAGAGTGAAGGTGGATTATATGATGATCAAGTAGATATGTCATTTAGGTGGGGTATGGCATGGTTTATTTTCTCTGAGGTTATGTTTTTTGCAGCATTTTTTGGCGCCCTTTACTATGCAAGAGAGCTATCATTGCCATGGTTAGCNGGCGATGGTTCTGGAGTNAGTACNAATCAGGAGTTATGGCCNTCNTTCGAAAATGTNTGGCCTTCCAATGGTCCTGCCAATTATGGTGGTGATTTTGTGGTAATGAAAGCAGCAGGTATACCAGCNCTTAATACAATTATNTTACTCATTAGTGGTTTGACAGTCACNTGGGCTCACCANGGNCTNAAAGAGGGNAAAAGAAATCANCTCATATCCTAGGATTAATCGCGACTGTTCTTTTAGGTTTTATATTTGTAGGTTTTCAAGCCTATGAATATTCTCATGCTTATAATGATCTTAATTTAAAAATGTCATCAGGGATTTANGGTTCGACATTTTATATGTTAACCGGATTTCATGGTTTCCATGTCACACTCGGTGCAATAATGTTGACTGTTATTTTATTCAGATGTATTCGAGGACATTTTANTAATGAGAATCATTTTGGATTNGAAGCCGTTGCNTGGTATTGGCATTTTGTCGATGTTGTTTGGCTTGGANTGTTTGTNTTTGTCTACTGGCTGTGATNNANATCAAAAATTATTCGGTTTAATCATATCCATATAATANCCNACNATTAACAATGCAAAGAGNAATACAGACAAAACTATTCTNGTTTTCAGTGAAGCAAGNCCTCTGTTAGAGCTTGATTTATCTTTTAGAATGTATANNAANCCCATAACAAGATTATATATNATTAGGATTAGNAGAGTTATAATCGCNAANTTAAACATAGANACATGTTATCACTAGAATGAAAAATATACTTAAAAACTTGATCCTATTTTTTCTAATTTTAACCTGTATATACTTAGCTTTTTGGCAGTTAGACCGAGCAGATCAAAAACTTAGTATTCAAACTGACTATCAAAATCAATTTTCAAAAGAATATTTAGATCTAAAAGAAGTACAAAAAAATCCTTTAAGATATACTAAAATTGTGGCTAGAGGAACTTTTCTAGAACCATACTTTCTTCTTGATAATATTGTTCACAATAAAAAAGCTGGATATCTTGTGATGTCACCATTTCTAGTTGAAGATAAAATCATTATTGTAAATAGAGGCTGGGTCGACAACTTTTCACGACAAAAATTTCCAGAGATTCTAACACCTATATCTGACCAAGAAATAAAGGGATATATTAAATATCCAATGAGACTTTTGGAGTTGAGCGGAGTTAACATGACTAAGGAAAAACCTTATATAATTCAGAATCTAAACATTAATGAAATATCCTCAATTTTAAAAAGAGAAATCTATCCATTTTATTTAAACTTGGAGACAGACAGCAATCATTCATACAAACAAATAAAAGAGAAGACTGAAAATAAATATCTCACACATTACATGTATGCAGGCCAATGGTTTTTGTTTGCTTTAATTGGTATCATTTTTTTAATAATTTTGAACAGGAAAAAAAATGTCAAAACTTAAGTTCCTATTGATAGTGTTCGTTTTTGTTCTTCCCTTTATATTAGCAAAATATTTTTTCGATAATGATGCAACTGGTACTAGAGGCACGACTAATCATGGATCTTTTTTAGTTGATGAGATAAATATAACTGGCTTGGCTGATAATGATCATTGGATTATTCTTCAAGTGATTGATGGTAAGTGCGATACAAGCTGCCAGGACAACATGCATATGTTAAGACAGATCAACACAGCTCTTGGTAAAGATATGGGTAGAGTAAAACGGTATCTACTTCATAAAAACACTAATGAGAATACAGTTTATTTAGATAACTATCCAAAAGTTATTCTTTTAGATAGATCAGAAACCCTCTATAATAAACTCACTAAAATGGATGAGAGAATTTTTATTGCTGATCCTTTTGGTAAAATCATACTAGGCTACGAAAATGATTTTATTGCAAAAGGTTTGCTTAAGGACATCAAGAAGTTACTTAAATTCTCAAAGAGGTAGATTATGGATAATTCAATGATATCGAAATTAAGTTTTCTAGGGGCAGCCTTTACACTTTTTGTGATATCGCTTGGGGCTTGGGTAAGACTAACTGATGCAGGACTTGGATGTCCAGATTGGCCAGGCTGCTATGGTCTTTTGACTACGCCTGATACAGTTGATGAACTTGCGAAAGCTANAGAGAATTATCCTGGTGCTAATATTGACATAGGAAAAGCATGGAGAGAAATGTTACACAGATATGTTGCAGGTATTCTTGGTTTATATGTTTTTTTCATCACTTACATATCNATTAAATACTCAAAACAAAACTACATACTTCCAGTACTGATATCAGTACTAATAATAATTCAGGCAATAATGGGAATGCTTACTGTAACAATGCTAGTCAAACCAACTATAGTTACAACCCATCTATTTTTTGGAATGTTAACAGCAACATTACTTTTTATTAATGGTCTCAAGTATGCCGAGATAGATATTTCACAAAATAAGCTACCTAAATATGCACTTGTGATGGTGTTTGTTACATGGTCTCTGTTGATAGTACAAATTCTGCTAGGTGGATGGACAAGCACAAATTATGCCTCACTGGCATGTACTGACTTTCCAAAATGTCTCGNCCAGTGGTATCCAAAAGAAATGGTTTTTGACGGGGCGTTTAATTTAATAAACCTACCTGATATAAATTATGAGGGAGGTTTTTTAGCTTATGGCGCTAAAGTAGCTGTTCATTATGTTCATAGAATTACGGCATTGATATTGACCCTGTTCTTCCTATTAACTATATATATAATTTTTAAACTTGAAGAGCATAGTTTCTTAAAGAAAGTCATAGGCGCAAGTATAATCTTTTTTGTGCTTCAAGTAGCTTTGGGCATATCTAATGTGGTGTATAGCCTTCCGCTAAATATTGCTGTCTGGCATACTATGAATGCAGCTATTTTAATGGCATTAATCTCGGGCGCTTTGTATTATTCTTTGATATCATTTACTAAAACATAGTAAATGAACAGCACTACATCAACACCTAATCCAATTATATTTGACCTGATTGCTCTGACCAAACCGAGGGTAAATTTTCTTATTATCTTCACAGCCATTGTCGGTATGCTTCTAGCTCAAGATTTTAACTTGAACTACAGTCTCATGATCTACGCTAGTATAGGAATCTATCTTGCTGCATCAGCAGCAGCAGTGATAAACCAAATAGTGGACCAGAAGATTGACGCCATAATGGATAGGACCAAAAGTAGACCGCTTATCAAAGGAAATGTTACTTCGAAGCATGCCATCTATTTTTCAATAGTTATATCTCTTATTTCTACTTACATTCTTTATGAATACGTAAACACAATCACCACTGTATTGACTTTATTTTCAATAATAGTTTATTCAATAATCTATTCTGTGTATTTAAAAAATCTGACCTCGCAAAATATTGTAATTGGAGGTATAGCTGGAGCTATGCCACCTCTACTCGGATGGACGGCTATTACTAATGGAGTTAGTGAACTTCCTCTACTATTATTTCTCATTATATTTTTATGGACACCTCCGCATTTCTGGGCGTTAGCAGTCTATAAAAAAGATGATTATAGCAAAGCGAATATCCCTATGTTACCAGTCACTCATGGCGATGATTTTACAAGACTGCATATTTTTCTTTATTCAATTTTGTTGTTTTGTATCACTTTATTTCCATATTTACTTGGACTCGTATCTTATATTTACTTAGCATCAGTTATCCTGCTCGGTGGAAAATTCATATACGATTCATATGATCTTTATATAACTAAGAACATCAGAAAGGCTCTGTTGCTATTTAAGTTTTCTATCACTTACCTGGCAATGTTGTTTGCAGCTTTATTAGCCGATCACTATATTTTGATGCTCTAGTTTTATGCTAGAAGTATTGAATCTTTGAGAATGCTGAGAGACTTCTCTTCAATTTGGCGAATTCTTTCTTTTGACACTTTATATTTTTTTGAAAGTTCGTCTAAAGTTGGTTTCTGTTCAGATAGAAATCGTTGTGAGATAATGTCACGACTTCTTTCATCCAATTTGCTAAGTGCAGAGATCAGTTTTTTTGTATTATCATCTTCAGAGTCTTGAGCTTCTAAAATTGTTAAAGGGTTTGTATTTTGTGTTAAATACCCAGATGGTGAATTGTCGTCTTCTTCAACTGGATCAAATGCGACATCCGTTCCGCTGAGACGATTTTCCATTAATTTAACAGTTTTACTGTCAACATTTAATTCAGAAGCAATGTCATGTGTCTCTTGCTCCGATAACCAGTTTGACGAGGTTTTCTTACTTCTTAATTTAAAGAATAGTTTTCTCTGAGCTTTTGTTGTCGCAACTTTGACTATTCTCCAATTTTTCAATACAAATTCATGAATCTCAGCTCTTATCCAATAGATAGCAAATGATAATAATCTGACTTTCTTACTTGGATCAAATTTTTTCACTGCCTTCATTAAACCAACATTTCCCTCCTGAATAATATCCAGTAATGGCAAACCATATCCTTTATAGGTTTTTGCAATGTGTACAACAAATCTGAGATGCGACATAACAAGTTTTTTAGCGGCATCCATATCATCTGCATTCTGAAGTCTAAAGAATAATTCTTCTTCTTGCTCTTTGGATAGTAGCGGTGTTTCCCTGAGCTGCGCGAGATAATAATTTAAGGCATCAGAAGACTCTAGGTCTATTGCAACCTCTTTAGCAATCGCTCTATTTGTTAAGTTTTTGTTCATTTTGTACATACAATTATAGTTGTAGATTACCTTATTTCAAGTGATTGATATCAAAAAAATGCTCAAAGATANTCGTATTATAGAGACAAAAAAATCTATTTTTTGATATTATTGCGATATGTTTCGCATCAATCAAACAATCATTTTTTTAATGTTTTTATTTGTATCAATTAATCTTGATGCAAGTATAAAGTTCTCTGAGAGATTAGAGGAGTACTCTCTAGAAAATGGTCTTAAGGTGATATTGATCGAGGATAAAAGAAGCCCAGCTGTTGTAAATAGTATTTGGTATAAAGTAGGATCCAGTAATGAGATAAGTGGCAAAACTGGCATATCTCATATACTTGAGCACATGATGTTTAAGGGAACCAATAAACTAGGGCCTGGTGAATTTTCTTCTATAGTTAAAAAAATGGGAGGAACTGACAATGCTTTTACGAGCAAAGATTTCACTGGTTATTATCAAAAAGTTCATAATGAAGATCTAGAAAGATGTATAGAGCTAGAGTCAGATAGGATGATTAATCTTAAACTAGATGACAATCAAATAGAAAAAGAAATTAATGTTGTTAAAGAAGAGCGAAGGCTTCGAACAGATGATAATCCAGTCTCTAAAACTTTCGAAAAAATAATGATTAATGCATTTGGAATGAATAAGTATGGTATTCCAATAATAGGAACAATGCAGGACATAGAAGACACTACAAAAAAAGATCTTGAAGATTGGTACAACTTATATTACCAACCTAGAAACGCTATAGTTATTATTGCAGGTAATTTTGACAGAGATAAAGTCAAACAATACATAAACAAATATTACAGCTCTATAGAAAACGACGAGCCATTAAATTTAATATCAAGTGACGCCGAATATATTTCAAAAGAATATTTTGAAGTGCAGGGAGATGTTTCAAAACCTGTAGTTTTCATNTCGTTTACAAAACCAGAATTTAATGATCAAGACCCTAGAAAATCATATGCACTAGATTTATTCATAGAAATAATGGATGGAGGATACTCTTCGCGTCTTACAGAAAATTTAGTAAACTCAAAAAAAGTTGCACTGGATACATTTATATCGAATGATACATATAATCAGCACGACAACCTNATCATNATAGGAGGAACACCGAGAGGGAACACTACGACTGATGAATTTATATCACATGTCTTAAATGAATTTTCTGATGAATCAATTGATACAATCGGACAAGAGGAACTAGAAAGTGCAAAAGCAAGAATAAAATCTGAAAATGTCTTCAAATTTGACTCTGTCTTTTACCAAGCAATGCAAGTGGGAATGTTAGAGACAAAAAATATTAGCTGGAGAAACTTAGATAACTACTACAAAATTTCAGAAACTATAACCTTGAGTGAAGTTATGTCAGCAGGTAAATCATACATAACTCAGAACAAACCCTTGATTACTGTTTTGAGACCCATAGAATGAGAATATTATTTCTTGGCACATTCTTGTTTTTTTCACAAACAATAAACTCTAATCCTGTTATACAGTCTTTAGCAGATAATGAAGATTATCTCTACGTCAATTTAAAGAACCTACCAATTATTGATGTCAATCTCTCACTTAAGCNAGGTAGTGTAAGTGATGGTGACAAGCCTGGTTTAACCAATCTTATGTTAAATGTTCTTATGAATTCAGACATTAATGGCAAAAAGCTAGTTAGTTATTTTGAAAATGTAGGAGCAAAGCTATCATACTCGGTCAGTAATGAGACCTTGTCGATTGCAATAAGATCTGTAAGTAATTTGGATCAGGTCATGATGCTTTCGGATGTGCTTAACAGCGCGTTATTTACAGACGAGATTGATGACGTAGGATTTAATTTACAAAAAGATAAAATACTAAGAGCTATCTCTGAGTCGTATAAAAAACCAGATTCTCTTCTTGAGTCTGTAGTTTCTGAGAAACTTTTTTATGATACGCCTTTTGCACATCAGCCAGTTGGTACAAAAGATTCGGTAATAAATATATCTAAAAAGGACATAAAGGCGCANAGGGACAAAATTTTTAATCTAGATAACTTAGAGATTAATATAGTCGGAGACATAACTTCCAAAGGATCAAAAAGGCTGATAAATAAATTGACGAATGAATTTTCAAAAAAAGAAGTTGAACCTTTAGAGGAATATAAACTTAAGACTGTTACACATCATACTGAGTTTGACTCAACTCAGACCCATTTGGCGGTCATCATTCCTGCTATCTCAAGATCGGATCCGGATTATTATAATTTATTGGTGGCAAATTATATTTTTGGAGGAAGTGGATTTGGTTCTTGGTTAATGGAGGAAATTAGACAAAAAAGAGGTCTATCCTATTCTGTATACAGTTACTTATCTACCTATCAAAATAGCGGATATTTAAGAATTTCATTACAAACTAAAAATGAGAGTATAAATCTTGCTAAAAACATAATCCGTGAACAGGTTGACAAGCTGAGCAGGTTTGATGTTGAGGATAGTAAAATAGCTGCTACAAAAAAAGCGATCTTGAGAAGTTTTGAGATGAGAGCTGACACAAATCGAAAAATTCTCAATTTAATATCTAGTATTAATTATTTAAATCTTGACCTAAATTATTTTGAAAATTACAAAAACAACTTAAAACAAGTCAACAAGGATAGTATAAAAGCTGCACTGAACCGCGCCATGGATTTCGATAATATTTCAGTATTTACCGTTGGCAAGTCAATTGAATAATAAATTAAAGATCATATCCGGTAGATATAAATCACGATCAATCAATATACCAGACAAGCCAAACCTCAGACCATCAAAAGCATTCATTAGAGAGACACTCTTTAATGTCATAGATATAGGTTTATGCTCATCATCCTTAGATCTTTTCTCCGGTAGCGGTATACTCTCTTTTGAGGCACTCTCAAGAGGCATAAAGTCTGCAACATTGATTGAGANAGATATTGATTTAGTAAGGTCGATCAAGTCAAATATGTCTGTTTTGAATATTGAGGGTGCAAGCGTAATCAAGTCAATGGTCAATAAATTTCTTTTAAGTNATGATACAGNACCTTATGACATCATATTCATAGATCCACCATANAATACTTCTCTTTTAGATGAGACTTTTCAATTGCTTAAAAATAAAAATTTTTTAGAAAATAATAAATATTTATACTACGAAAAGTCTAAGAAAGATAAGAGTGGGTATGAGAAATACTTCAATGAAACTCACAATGTTATCAAAGATTTGAGTATTGGTGATGTAAGTTATACAATTCTGATAAGTAAAAATCTATGAAAATCAAAGCAATATATCCCGGTACATTCGACCCTATTACAGCTGGCCATGAGGATCTTGTCAAAAGAGCATTAAATATCTTTGAATCAGTAATAGTAGCTGTTGCATCTAACACTCAAAAAAATACTTTGTTTTCATATGATGAGAGATATGACATGTGCAGAAAAGTTCTATCAAAATATAAAAATGTAGATGTAATTAAGCTGGATAAATTAACTGTAGAGCACGCTAAGGAGCTTGAAGCAAAAGTAATGCTCAGAGGTTTGAGAGCAGTATCTGATTTCGAGTATGAAGTCCAGTTATCAAATTTAAACAGAGCAATGAACCCAGGAATAGAGAGCATATTTTTGAGTCCTGACGAAAAATATAGTTTCATTTCGTCTTCTATAATTAAAGACATTGCAAGACATAATGGAGAACTTAAAATGTTTGTAGACGATTACGTTGAAAAAAAGTTGAGAGAAAAACTAAACTAGATCATCTTTTCATTGACTCAAAGAATTCAGAATTAGTTTTGGTAGATTTAAGTTTATTTAACATAAACTCCATCGCATCTAGCTCGTCCATAGAATGAAGTACTTTTCTTAGAATCCAAATCTTTTGTAATTCATCTGGTTCCATGAGAAGCTCCTCCCTTCGAGTTCCAGAACGATTTATATTTATAGCAGGATATATTCTTTTTTCTGCGATCCTTCTGTCTAAGTGAACCTCCATATTTCCTGTTCCTTTAAATTCCTCGTAAATAACCTCATCCATCTTAGAACCAGTATCAATTAGNGCAGTTGCAAGGATTGTGAGGCTACCGCCTTCTTCAATATTTCTTGCTGCTCCNTAAAACTTNTTAGGTTTAGTNAGAGCATTTGCATCAACCCCACCTGTGAGCACTTTACCTGATGATGGAGCAATAGTGTTATATGCCCTCGCGAGACGAGTNATNGAATCAAGAAGAATAATCACGTCTTTTTTATGCTCAACAAGTCGTTTAGCTTTTTCTATCACCATCTCTGCNACNTGNACATGCCTATTNGCCGGCTCGTCAAATGTACTCGCTACTACNTCGCCTTTAACCATNCTTGACATCTCAGTGACTTCTTCAGGCCTCTCATCAATCAACAAGACAATCAAATGAGCATCTGGGTTGCTCGCGGTTAAACTCTGAGCAATGTTTTGTAACATAATAGTTTTACCGGCCTTAGGTGGCGATATTACGAGNCCTCTTTGTCCTTTTCCAATTGGAGANGCAATATCNATCAATCTTGCTGAAATGTCTTCAGAACTCCCATTACCTTGCTCTAGCCTTAATCTTTTATTTGCATGCAGGGGAGTT
>FUFK010062915.1_pt1 | contig 10566 bp, 9 predicted proteins | sample 1021851 | NCBI WGS metagenome assembly FUFK01 (sample SAMEA51879418, study PRJEB19060) | metagenome
GCAGCCATAGAATATATATTCCCACGGAGGATGGCCGCCAAAGGTAAGACGAGAAGATGGATTACAAACTGGTCAGTAAGCGTGTTTAATGTTCTAACTTTACGATTATTTTCATTTGCTTTGCCTTTACTCGCAATTGGAGCCGCATTTGACGCTCAAAATTTGGATATTGGCTTATTTAACCAACTTGGTTTGCCCTTTTGGGCTGAGTTTATATTGGTTATCCTGATTTTGGATTTCTTTATATGGCTACAGCATTTACTCACTCACAAGATTGAATTTTTATGGCGTATTCATAGAGTTCACCATTCTGACACAGAAATGGACGTTTCGACTGCTATTAGATTTCATCCTATCGAAATAGCTTTATCGATGGCCTTAAAAATTAATTTAGTTTATGCCCTAGGCGCAGATCCGCTGTCCGTCTTAATTTTTGAAATATTATTGAATGGAAGTTCGATCTTTAATCACGCAAATATCAATATCCCAAATAGAATTGATAAAATCGTGAGATTTTTAATAGTGACGCCTGATATGCATAGAATACACCATTCCAGTGACCGTATTGAACATGATACCAATTTTGGTTTCGCTCTTTCTATTTGGGATCATATGTTCCAAACCTATAAATACCGTCCTGAAAGAGATCACAAAGAGATGGAAATTGGGCTAAACTGGCAAGATGAAAAGCCTCAGGAATTAGGCTGGAGCCTTGGTCTTCCTTTCAAGAAAAATGGATAATTTAGCTTTAGAAAAAGATATTCACTCAGCTGGGTTAATTATTTTGGGTGAACTACAAGTTACCGATAATGACCCAGTACCGAAAGAAGCACAGTCTATTTTGCTGCTTGGTCCTGATGAGCCTAATTTCTGGGAAATTTTTAAAGAAAGCGAAGAATTTAACGACCTGGACGCCGACCCTTTAGACCGCTGGTCAAAAAGAGTAATTGACAATATTGCGGTACAAAATGACTGCACTGCGCTTTATCCTTTTGGTGCAGAACCATATAAGCCGTTTTTTTCTTGGGCACTTAGATCTGGCACAGTCTGGTCATCACCGGTGCACTTGGCCGTTCACAAAGATAGAGGCCTTTTTGTTTCGTTTCGAGGCGCTCTAGCAATTAATCAGACAAAAAAAATTAACCAGAGTTTTGAAAATCCATGTACAAAGTGTCCCGCACCGTGTTTGAGCGCGTGTCCAGTAGATGCGTTTACTGAANNCGGATATGATGTANTGAAATGCAAAGAACACATAAGTGGTTTAGACATCAGCAACTGCAAGAGTTTTGGTTGCAACACTCGCCGGGCTTGCCCAGTTGGTGCCGATTTGCGTAATTTTGAGCAGTCCTCATTCCATATGGAGAACTTTCTAGGATGAAAACCTTGGTGTTAATGAGGCATGCAAAGTCAAATTGGTCTGGAGCCTTATCTGATTTTGANCGTCCACTTAATCCACGTGGCATCAGTTCGGCGAGAGTNTTAGGAAATTGGTTGAGGTCAAATGAATTACTTCCAGATTTTGCCTTAGTTTCTGCGGCCAAACGCACTGTAGAAACATTTGACGAATTAAAGATAAATTGCCCATGCGAAAAAAAGAAAAAACTTTATTTAGCTCCTTCAGAAGAAATATTCCATCAGCTCAGGCAAGTTAATGCAAACAGATTACTCCTAATTTGCCATAACCCCGGTATTTCAGAGTTTTCCCAAGAAATTCTATCACAATGGCCAATACATCCTCAATTTGAAAACTTCCCAACTTGTTCGACATGCATTATTGATTTTGATTTAACTGACTGGTCTAGTCTGAAGTTTGAAAGTGGCAAAATTAAAAAGTTTATTACTCCAAGAGATTTAGGAGTTTTCTGACACCTTTTAAAAGAATAAATGCAGATCCAGAATACTAGTGACCTAATATCTGACTTAAAAACAATTTTGTACGATCTGACTGAGGATTTCTGAAAAATTGCTCAGGCTCATTTTGCTCTACGATTTGTCCGTCATCCATAAAAATAACTCGGTTAGCTACCTGTCGTGCAAATCCCATTTCGTGAGTGACACAAATCATTGTCATGCCGTCTTCAGCCAGCTCAATCATGGTATCAAGCACNTCTTTGATCATCTCAGGATCAAGCGCAGAAGTAGGCTCATCAAAAAGCATAATCCGAGGACGCATGCAAAGTGATCGTGCAATTGCAACACGCTGCTGTTGACCGCCAGACAATTGACCTGGATACTTGTCCGCCTGCTCAGGAATCTTCACTTTCTCTAAAAAGTGCATCGCGGTTTCCTCAGCTTCTTTTTTTGGAATCTTTCTCACCCAAATAGGTGCTANAGTACAGTTCTCTAGAATACTTAGGTGCGGAAATAGATTGAAATGTTGAAAAACCATTCCAACTTCAGATCTAATTCTATCAATATTCTTTATATCAGATGTTAATTCAGTTCCATCGACAATGATTTGACCAGTCTGATGCTCCTCAAGCGCGTTAATGCAGCGAATAAGGGTTGATTTCCCAGAACCTGANGGGCCGCAAACNACAATGCGCTCTCNTCTGTTCACAGTTAGATCGATGTCGCGCAACACATGAAAAGAGCCAAACCACTTATTCATGCTCTCAACCTTAATTGCAATTTCATCAGAAACTTCAAGTTTTAACTTCTCAGCCATTTAGCTAACCCTTTTCTAACGTTTATCAGTTTCCAGCTGGCGTTCCAACCATTGAGAATATTTCGACACGCTGAAACATATTACAAAGAAAATTGCAGCAGCAGCTCCAAAGAGTTCCCAATACACTCCATTCCAATCAGTTGAGGACAAAATTGGCCCTCGTATCATACCAACCAGGTCAAACATAGATATGATCGATACCAAAGTTGTATCCTTCAACATCCCNACTGACACATTTACAATACCTGGTATCGAAATTTTCAACGCCTGAGGAAGTATTATGAACCTCATGGATTGGGTNTAATCAAGGCCGATGCTATCTGCCGCCTCGTATTGCCCTTTAGAAAGTGCCGCTAATCCGCCTCTGACAACCTCAGCAATATAAGCCGCGTTGAAGAATGTCATCATAATTAGGACCCTTAATATTAGGTCGAGGGAGGTACCGGGCGGAAAGAAAAATGCTAAAATAACATTTGCAACAAATAAAAGAGTTATAAGCGGGACACCTCTAATAAATTCAATGAAAAANACACAAATCCATTTAATTATAGGCATGCCCGATTGACGACCCAACGCCAAGGCTATTCCNAGCGGAATAGANAGACAAACTGCAATTGTACCCAATAAAAGATTGAGCATAAAACCACCCAAGTCTCGTGAAGGAACATCTTTCAATGCAAGAAAGCTATCGTTTAAATCAACAATATAACCCCCAATAATCCACCAGACGTTAGCAGCAATAAGGCTAATCAAAACTGCTATTGCAAATGATCGACTAGAAAACCTGCGATAACAAACGACAGCAATCACACACCCTATAAAAGCAGATACTGAAGTTAATATAGAGCCTCCCCAAATCAGCCAAAATGCTAGAAATGGATAAACAGCACTAAAAGCTAGAAGCCGGCGCGGCAGTTTCCGAAACAAAATCGGAGCCAAGGCAACAAGTAGCAATACTGAGGCTAAATTTGGCCTCCAATATTCCGATGACGGATATTTAAAACCGTAAATCAGCTGCGGAAATCTTTCATTCAGAACAGCAAAACAAGCTCCGCTTTTTCCATCTAATAAGTCGTAGCANTCTCGAACAGTNTCCGCGTCCCAAATACCATTTAAAAACCATGGAGTGGCAGCTACAACTATCGAGTATATGAACCACAATGAGACAAATGTCATAATTGTGTTAAATGCTGACGAAAATAAATTTTCCCGGACCCATTTAACCAAACCCCTCTCAGCTGCAGGAGGGGTACGTTCTGATATCATTTCCTTGCGAACAAATAAATTATTATCACCAGACATATCTAGCGCTCCTTCAACATAATACTGCGATTATAAACGTTCATGATCGCAGATATGCTTAGACTGATGACTAAATAGAATAGCATTAATAGCAACACAGCCTCAATCGCGCGGCCAGTCTGGTTCAAAGTTATACCNCCAAGTGTACCTGTGATATCCATATAGCCAACAGCTAATGCTAAAGAACTATTNTTNGTGATGTTNANGTAAAACGAAATTAGCGGNGGAACNATNACNCNAAGAGCTTGGGGCAAAATAACTAAATTCATAATAAAATTAGGCCTCATGCCGAGAGCCCCTGCTGCTTCACTTTGACCTTTGTCTACAGACTGGATACCAGCTCTCACNACCTCTGCTATAAAAGCACCTGTGTATATCGAAAGCGCAAACCATAGTGAAATCAAAGATCCCCTGGCATGTATTCCACCTTTGAAATTAAAGCCTTTTAATTCAGGGTATTCGAGAGTAATGGGATTTCCCAGCGCAAAGTAGATCAATATTGTTGGAATAAAAAATATTGCGACGCTAGTCCAGCGAGTCTCTAGTAACTTACCCTCTGAGTACAGTTTTTGTCGTGCATAGTAACGAAATGCAAAAACACCAATAATGGAAAGAATAAATGTAATAATTACTATCGAAGAGCCATCATTGAATACAGGTTTAGGTANATAAAATCCTCTACCAGTAAAAGCGAAGGCGTCCCATAACATAGTTGCTTCTGGGTTCTCTCCGCGGAAAGCTTTTGGCTGAGGCAAGAAAGCTAGAAATATAGAATGAATAATCAATATCCAAATAAGAACTGGTACATTTCTAAAAATTTCAACATAAATCATCATCAGTTTTGCAACAATCCAGTTGTTTGATAGCCTNAAAATACCAGCNGTCACACCAAAAAAGGTTGCTGCAATACAACCCAAAAACGCTACCAAAAGAGTGTTGAGCACTCCAACGATTGATGCTCTTAAATGGGTTGATTGACTGTTATACTCGATTANGCGTTGGTTAATGTCATAACCAGAAGGTTCACCTAGAAAACTGTAAGAAATATTCAAACCAGCTGCAGCTAAGTTTTCTANTAAATTCTTCCCCAAATATGCCATCGCGCATATCAGTATGAATAAAGCAAAAAACTGGAATGTATATGACCGATAACGCTTATCATTCAGCAGCATAGAAAACTGAAATTTGTCACGTCTCGCTAACTCAGATGTATTCATGTAAAACTAAACCTGGAAATGCCAAAGTTAATTGCGGCAAGCTAAACGTTTTAAAACATTTGCGCAACAAAAAGGGCGCAATACTGCGCCCTNTANTNATTTANTTAACTATTAACGGAAAGGTGGTGAATAAATCAAGCCACCGTCTGTCCATTTCGCATTAACACCGCGAGCCAATCCAATGTTTGTACTTTCGCCAATGTTATTTTCGAAAATTTCACCGTAGTTTCCTGAAACAGCGATAGCTCTTTTTGCCCACTCTGCATCAAGGCCAAGCATTTCACCTAATGTACCTTCAGAACCTAGAAGACGATTCATCTCAGGATTGTTGGTACCTTTTGACATTTCTTCAAGGTTAGCTTGAGTAACNCCTAGCTCTTCTGCAGTGATCAATGCATTCAATGTCCAGCGTACGACGTCGCCCCAGTTGTTATCACCATGACGCACAAGAGGACCAAGAGGTTCTTTTGATACGATTTCTGGCAGCACAACGTGCTCCTCAGGGTTTTCCATATTCGCTCGTCGTGCGGCGAGAGCAGATCTGTCAGTTGTGAAAACATCACATGCTCCAGCCATGTAGTTAGTTACAGCTTCAGATCCAGTTTCTACTGGAACTGGCTCATAAGACATGTTGTTTGAACGGAAAAAATCCGCCAAGTTTAATTCTGTTGTAGTACCAGTTTGAATGCAAACTGTCGCGCCGTCTAACTCAGTCGCTGAGCTTACCCCAAGATCAGCTTTAGCCATAAAGCCCTGACCATCGTAATAGTTCACACCAACAAATTCGAACTTAAGATCAACATCACGGCTGAAAGTCCAAGTTGTATTTCGTGCCAACATGTCTATTTCACCTGAAGCCAATGCGGTAAAACGTGTCTTACCTGTGGTTGGAACAAATTCGATGGCGTCAGAATCATTTAGAACTGCTGCTGCGACAGCACGACATACGGCAACATCAAAGCCTTGCCAAACGCCGTTTGCATCAGGTTCTGCGAAACCTGGAACACCAGTTGAAACGCCGCAATTCAATTTGCCTCGCGCCTGAACATCATCGAGTGTGCCTGCGAAAGCAGCACCTGCAGTGAGACCGGCTANGGTCACTGCGCTAATAATAACGGATTTTTTCATATTTACCTCTTCCTGATTTAGCCTTGAGAATTCAAAGCCGTTCACACGGGCGATGACCCCACCTCAAATGCCAAAGTAGGAAATCCCCCAATTTAATAGGCAACCATGTTCAAATTCTGAACACTTGGTCAAGGGTTTTCATCAAATATTTACATACTTTTTAACAGAAAAAATGAAAAAAACTAAAAAATAGTACTTTTATTTCCATTACTTAATACAAAAAACTCCTCCGAATGCAAAATTGCTGCATATTTTAGTTTAGCTGCTGTCTGAGCCTCATCATCTTCTCCCCACTGCTCTAACTGCCAATGCTCATCTACCATACAGAGTTGATAAGCTTCTTCAGCCGATAATCGTCCATTGATTATTGCNAAACCCAAGATAAGAGACCCAGTTATCGAAACCATGTCATAAAAGGCCGTTAACTCAAATATACTTAAATTATTGATTTTTTTGCGTGTTTCTAAAAATAGCTTCTCATTTTGAGGTATGTAAACAATTCCTGTTCCGCAGTTTATTTGAACCTTAAAAGTATTTTCAGCCCACTTTACAATCGGATCCCACCCAGTCTTTTGCCGCTTTTGAAGTTCTGGCGGAGAATCAGCACGATAATACAATAAATCTGTGTCCCCGTATTCACCAAGTAATGAACTTACTTCCTCAAACTGCTCAGAAACCTTATCTAAGGCTGCATTGGCAGATTTTGTGAACGGCATTGTACTTGGATCTATTTCCTCAACTTGTTCGTCCCACTCTGAAGCAACTTTTTTTGCCAGTGCCTCAGTAGGAAGCATCATCTGCTTATTGGCCGGAGTCTTTAAAATTTTATCATCAAGTTTTATAAAGTATCCAGTTTCTGATGAAACGACGTGAACATTTTTCCAGAACCGCTTTTGTTTCCACTCAGACATCACAAGCCCTTTGCAAACACCAAGTCAAAACTTAAAGACTTTCATCAATAAACGGATCATTGGGGCTCTCATCCAAATCCCACTGAAAAGTTTTCCATGTACGTACCATATGACTTGGTAAATCCGCTTTTATTTCAATAATTCGTTTTTCAAATGGATGCTCAATTTTCAAATACCTTGCGTGTAAGTGTAGCTTTTTACTAATATCTCCACCAAATTGAGCTCCCCAACCGTCTCCTAAATTTTGCTGACTCGATCCTCCATATTTAACATCGCCAATTATTGGATTTCCAATTTCTGCCATGTGTGCTCGGAGCTGATGAGTTCGACCAGTGATGGGCACCAGTGCAACCCATGCCCCCCTATTAGCAAGTCTACTCAATACCATAAAATCCGAAACCGCTCTCTTCGCACCTTCGGTTGAAGAAATTGCGTCAGGATGTATGCACTGCATTTTTTCACCTTCACCCTGTCTTCCATGACCTGATCCTTTTACTAATCCATAACTAATCGTACCAGCGGGTGGGTTAGGAACTCCCGCAACAGCTGCCCAGTACACTTTTCTGGCTTCTCTATGCCTTAACGCCTCAGACAAACCTTTTGCCGCCTGCCTAGTCCGAGCAAGTACCATTACACCAGAAGTGTCTTTATCTAGTCTATGGACTAAGCGCGGCCGTTCTTTCTTTTCGAAAATGATCGCATCCGAAAGTCCATCAACATGAATAGACTGTTTNCTGCCGCCCTGGCTGGGTAGNCCAGGGGGCTTATTGATGATTATTAAGTCATCATCTCTGTAAATAATGGCATCTCGTATCAATTTTGCGTTCTTTTCGGAAATACAGATTTTACTTATGCGAGGCTTATTCAATGAAATATCATCAGATTTTAATGGGGGGATACGCACCTCATTTCCTTGAACCAAGCGAGTTGCAGGTTTACAGCGGGCACCATCAATACGAACTTCACCTTTTCGGCAAATTTTTTCAATTTGACTTTGTTTAAGTACAGGGAATTTTCTTTTTAAAAATCGATCTAACCTCTGGTCTGCATCAGAGCTTGTTATGACCATGTGTTGAACATCCCTCACGAGCTTACGCCTTTTGATAATAAAAACCCCACCCAAACAGCCAAAATAGCCCCTAGAAATGACGTAAGAATATATATCAAACCGTGAAAAAATCTCGCGTCTGAAAATAATTTCATCACATCCAAGGAAAACGCTGAAAAAGTTGTAAATCCTCCCAGAAATCCTGCCATTAAAAATAGACTAACCCTTTCGACTCCCTTTTCTGAAAGAAGGCCATAGGCTAGCCCAATTGCCAATGATCCCAGAATATTCACGGTTATAGTTCCATAGGGAAATGCAAAAATGAGGCTGGTCCAATAACGTAAAACTGAACCCAAAGCTCCACCCAATGCCACTAATAAGTAATTCATCATTCTCTTTAGTGAGCTATTTTTGAACAAGTCAAGTCAAGAGACACTCAAACTGACTTTCTTTTTTCTCGCAAATTATTGAAGTAACTAATTCTTTTTTTAAGTTCGCGCTCAAAACCTCTTTCAACAGGTTGGTATGCCGTAAATCGATCAATATTTTCAGGAAAATAATTTTGACCAGAAAACCCATCTGCNCTGTCATGGTCATATTCGTAACTTGCACCATAGCCTTGATCCCTCATTAACTCTGTTGGCGCATTTAAGATATGCTTTGGTGGAGGTTCTGAACCCGTTTTTTCAACCATTTNCAAACTATTGGCAAAACCTTTATAGGAGGCATTNGATTTTGGAGCCAATGCCAAGTAGAGTGCNGCCTGNGCNAATGCNAGCTCTCCTTCTGGGCNTCCCAGCCTTTCAAAACTNTNCCAAGCNTGCAAACANATAGATTGAGCTTGNGGGTCAGCNAAACCAACATCTTCCAANGCCATCCGCANAAGCCTTCTCGCNANAAATCNCGGATCTTCACCGCCANCTAAAATTCNNGCNAGCCAATANAATGNTGCNTCAGGATCTGANCCNCGNATNGATTTNTGTANTGCNGAAATTAAATTGTAATGTTCTTCGCCACTTTTATCATATTTTTTCAATCTTTTTGATAATCGAACCGATAAATCTTCTACAGTTAATGGATCAGAAACTTTCCATGAAATAATATTTTCAATTAAATTTAGTAAAGTTCGACCATCACCATCTGCTTGTTTGAATAACTCGTTTTTCGCATCTAAATCTAAATTAATTTTTGAACCTAATAGACTTTCTGCACGCTCAAAAATATTTTCCAAATTGCTGTTAGTTAACCTTTCTAAAACTAAAACTTGAACCCTTGATAAAATAGCCGAATTAAGCTCGAAAGATGGATTTTCGGTCGTTGCACCTATCAAGGTTATTGTTCCATCCTCCAAAAAAGGCAAAAAACTATCCTGTTGAGATTTATTAAAGCGATGAATTTCATCAACAAAAATGATAGTCTTATGACCATTAGTTCGACGAATTTTAGCTGTTTCAAAGACTTTTTTTAAATCACTGACACCAGTAAAGATTGCACTCAATTGTTCAAAATGGCTTTTGCTGTGCTCCGCCAATAATCTAGCAATCGTGGTTTTGCCGACACCAGGCGGCCCCCATAATATAAGCGAACTGAAAATACCTGAGGATATCATATTTTGCAAAGGCGCTCCCTCACCAAGTAAATGGTGTTGACCAATTACTTCATCCAAAGATTGTGGGCGCATCTTATCAGCTAGAGGCGCTTCCAGGTTGTGGTCAGTGCTCGAATTGGTAAACAGATCATTCATAGCCTGAATCTCAACGCAATTCGCCTGCCAGATCTACTAATCGTTATGCTTCCGTTACTTTTTATAGAACCAATAGCAGAAATTGCATCTTCTATGGTTTCTACAGATTTTCCATTTATTTCTTGCAATAAATCACCACTGCGCAAACCTAAGCGGACCGCTATTCTACCAGGATCCAAAACTATCAAACCTTTAGATGAAAACAATAACCCAAATTTTGATTGAAATTCAGGAGTTAATTCAGAAACATGTAAACCTGGAAAAATAAATTTCGGACCAAGGACTATATCTTCCACGTTCGAGTTTGGCATTTCAACCAAACCGACTTTTTTTGTCCGGGTTATACCTTTAGACAAATAAGATATATCTACCCTAGTACCAATACCCGCGACCGACATTCGATAAAGCATTTCGGCTGGGCTATTAATATCCAAACCGTCAACTTTTGTTATAATATCTCCAACCCCAATTCCAACTTTTAAAAATGGGCTTAGTTCGTGAAGTTCCGATATTATCATACCCGACATGGCAGGAAGGTTCAGAGAGGC
>FUFK010067553.1_pt1 | contig 10565 bp, 9 predicted proteins | sample 1021851 | NCBI WGS metagenome assembly FUFK01 (sample SAMEA51879418, study PRJEB19060) | metagenome
TATGGGTGCAAACCGTTTTTTGTGCACGCCCTCTTGGTTATTCAGCCTCATTTGCAGACTGGTAGCTCAGACTGGAAAGGCTCCAATGCCAGGAAAAGAAAGCATGGGCTGTGCTAGCGCCTTGGCTACAAAAGAATCACGATCAGAATGAAATTCAAACAAAGNTGCTAGACTTTAAAAGATTATTTGGGTGCCCGTAACGCATAACCGCTTCCCCGAACAGTGCGGATCAAATTTGGTAATTCAGTCCGCCCATCTGGTTTATTCAACGCCTTGCGCAGTCGGCTGAGATGAACATCGACAGTACGTTCTTCGACGTACACACCATGACCCCATACAAGGTCAAGAAGCTGAGAGCGGCTGAACACCTGACTGGGCCTCTCAATAAGAATAGACAATAAATGAAATTCCTTTGGGCCCAGCGCCACCATATGGCCAGCGCGCTCGACCTCCACTCGCTTTGGAAATAACTTTACGTCGGCAAATTCCAAAACATCACCCGTTAAAGCTGGGCGCGACCGCCGCAACAGGGCTTTTACCCGTGAAACCAGTTCACGTGGCGAAAATGGTTTTGAAATATAATCATCGGCGCCTGTATCTAGACCAAGTGTACGGTCACTCTCTTCGCCGCGTGCACTTAAAATAATGGTCGGCAACATTTTGGTATCTGGCCGTGACCGTAATACACGACAGAGCTCAATGCCTGACATGTGTGGCATCATCCAATCCAAAATGATCAGATCCGGACGATCGTATTCAATTTTCTGCAAGGCATCTTGACCGTCTATGGCACGCACCACTGCAAATCCTGCTTGCTCAAGATTATAGGATAATAACTCAAGCTGATTNGGCTCATCATCCGCAATTAAAACCGTCGCTACCATATTCCACCAAATGTGCTAAATGCCAGCTACCTTACTGGTGCGATCCGCTTTTGGACGTGAATCCTCTGGCACCGTACCATGCACCAAAAAATGCACCTGCTCGGCAATNCCCGTTGCATAATCGCCAATACGTTCAATATTTTTGGCAATGAAAAGAAGGTGTGCGCCAGTTGCTACTAGATTTGGATCTCGTGCCATTGACGCCAAGACTTCTTTATAAAAAGCGGTATGCATATGATCAACCTCGATATCACGGCGCCACACTTCCAACGCGGCATCAGAGTCTTGCTTTTTATATGCTCTTAAAACATCACTTAACATTTCTTGCGTCACTTGGCCCATACGACCGATATTGACACCAGGAATATTTTCATTACCAATCTCGGCGATAACGCGCGTACGGTTGGCTATATTTCGCGCATAGTCACCAGTGCGTTCCAGTATTGTGGCAATCTTTAATGCGACCAAAACGTACCGAAGATCACCAGCGTGAGGCGATCGTAAAGCAATGATCTCAAGTGCTTTTTCGTGGATTTCAGCTTCGAGAGTGTCAAGTTTCACGTCGTCAGCTAGAATTTTTAAGAGCGTTTGTTCATGCTGTGTCGCCAGGGCATCTATTGACAAATCAAATTGCTTGACCGCAAGGCGGCCTAATTTTTGGACCTGGTTGTTAAGTTCATTCAGATCTTCATCAAACGCGGTTATTATGTGTGTAGGTTTTTGCATAGTGTCGCCTATCCAATTTTTCCGGAAATGTATGCTTCAGTTTGCTCATTCTGGGGCCTTGTAAAGATTTCCTTGGTATCTCCATATTCGATGAGCTCGCCAAGGTGAAAGTACGCGGTTTTTTGTGAAACGCGCGCTGCCTGTTGCATCGAATGGGTCACAATCAAAATCGTGAAACGATTTTGCAAGTCGCTGATAAGCTCCTCAATGACGGAAGTGGCAATCGGGTCTAGTGCTGAGCAAGGCTCATCCATCAGCAGAACATCTGGCCCAATCGCAATCGCCCTGGCAATGCATAAGCGCTGTTGCTGGCCGCCTGAAAGGCCAGTTGCCTCATCATTTAACCGCTCAGATACTTCTTTCCACAAGCCAGCTTTTTTCAGACTATCCTCAACAATAAAATCCATCTCCTCGCGATTGGCAGCCAAGCCATGAATACGCGGTCCATAGGCAACATTTTCATATACAGTTTTCGGGAATGGGTTAGGTTTCTGAAATACCATTCCCACCCGGGCGCGCAACAACACAGGATCAATATTTGGACTATTGAGATCGACCTCATCCATAATGATCCGGCCTTCAACTCGGCAACTAGGAATGACGTCATTCATCCGATTAAAACAACGCAAAAAAGTTGACTTACCGCATCCTGAAGGCCCAATGAAAGATGTAACGGACTTCTCATCTATATCCAATGACACGCCAAAAAGTGCCTGTTTTTCAGNATAAAAAACATTGACGTTTTGAGCTTTTAGTTTGCTCCCCGGGATTGTATCGATAGATGCGTCCATCTCTCTTACCACTTCTTTTCAAATTTACGGCGTAACAAAACAGCGGTCAAATTCATTGAAATCAAAAACAATAAAAGCACCATTATCGCTAACGATGAGCGCTCGTAAAAAGCGCGCTCAGCGCTATCAGACCAAATAAAAATCTGCACAGGCAAGGCCGTTGCCGGGTCGGTAAGACTAGTTGGCACGTCAACAATGAATGCCACCATACCGATCATGATCAGCGGCGCGGTCTCACCAAGCGCCTGCGCAATTCCGATGATCGTGCCGGTGAGGATGCCGGGCGCCGCCAATGGTAAAACGTGATCCAACGCGGTTTGCATTGGCGAGGCGCCAAGTCCNAGGGCCGCATCGCGTATTGAAGTTGGCACCGCCCGAATTGATGCCCTTGTTGCAATTATTATGGTCGGCAGTGTCATCAGCGCCAACACCATCCCACCAACAAGGGGCGCAGATCGTGGCATGCCAAAGAAGCCGAGAAACACGGCGAGGCCCAACAAACCAAAGACAATAGACGGCACCGCTGCCAAATTGTTCACATTAACTTCAATAAAATCAGTAAGACGGCCCGGCGGCGCAAAATATTCCAGATAGACCGCGGCCATAACTGCGAGTGGAAGCGCAAGCATGACTGTAACAACGAGTGCCATGGCCGAGCCTACGACCGCGCCCAACACACCCGCACTTTCCGGTTCCCGAGAGTCAGCAGCTGTAAAAAATGTCGAGTTAAACGCTAAACGGATTGCCCCCTCAGCTACGATCTTGTCAAACCAGACGAGCTGGTTATTCTTAATACGGCGCATTTTTTCATCTATTGTGCGGTCCGTGCGGCCTTTCATTAACATGTCAACATCATCAGATGCTTTCATCCAATAGGTCTTTGTTCCAGCTTCAACAATACCAGTTTTCTCAATTTGCATCCGTAAATCATACCCAGCATTTGCCGAGAGCAATTCGCCAAGGCTTCGCTGGTCGAGCATACCGGTGACTTCCGGAAAATTTTGTCTAAAACTGCGTTTAACCAGCCCACCCCAATTGAAATTTCGGGATTTTTCAATATCGATTGCGCCGCTGTCATCAATAATCTCCTCGGCGGGAACCTCAATGGAGACCGCAATTTCAGTTTGTTGCAAAGCTGTGTAACCATTGCTTACGATCGTGGTTAGCAAAATAAACAAGAAACCAAGTGCAGTAAGAATGGCCGCGATACCGTATAATCGTAGCCGCCGAGATGCAGCTCGGCGTTTTTTTAGTCCCGCAGCAATATGCGCCATGCGTTGATCTGTTGAGGCGCTGTAAAGGTTTGCCATGCCTGATGATGACAACGCGCTGTCACTCTGATTATTCATATCGCTGCCCCAGTTTGCGCGAAACATGCAAAGCCGCAATGTTCAAGCATAACGTCACTATAAAGAGAGTAATTCCCAAAGCAAAAGCAGATAGAGTCTTTACCGAGTCAAATTCATTATCCCCTGTCAATAACATCACAATCTGAACTGTTACAGTGGTTACAGCCTCAAGCGGGTTGATCGTCAAGTTAGCAGCCACACCAGCCGCCATTACAACGATCATCGTTTCTCCCACAGCGCGGCTGACAGCCAAAAGAAATGCACCAACAAGGCCAGGAAAAGCAGCTGGCAAGACAACCCGAAGCATTGTTTCAGCCCTTGTACTGCCAAGCCCAAGAGCTCCATCTCGTAAGGACTGCGGAACAGCCGTGATAACATCATCGGACAGCGAGGAGATAAACGGTATTATCATGATGCCCATGACGCCACCAGCAGCAAGAGCGCTTTGCGAGGAGACGTTAAGCCCAACCAGAAGGCCAGCGTCTCGAAAAAATGGCGCCGCGGTTAAGGCTGCAAAAAATCCGTAAACAACGGTAGGGATGCCAGCGAGCACCTCGAGCATGGGTTTGATAATGTTGCGAACCTTGCTTGGAGCAAAATCCGCTGTGTAAATAGCAGAAAACAGACCAATTGGAACCGCAACCAGCATTGCAATTACCGCCACCAATAGCGTTCCCAACATCACTGGCACCATGCCGAATGAACCGGAGGAACCGGCCACAGCCTCATCTGCCGCGCCTTCCACTCCATCACGAAGTGACACCATCGGCGACCAATGTGTCCCAAAAAAGAAATCTATCATCGATATTTCGCTAAAAAACCGATAGGCTTCGAACAACAACGATGAAATGATGCCAACAGTTGTGAGGATCGCTAGCACCGCGGCGGAAAAAAAGCACCGGCGCAAAAACCCTTCGTACGCGATCCGCGCTTTAAGGTGAGGGTTCACCCGATGAAAAGCGAATAGAAACCCAATCATCATCACCGATAGCAGCGTTAAAACCCGCGCCAACTCAACACGATCCATTGAGGCTCTTAGTTTGTCGGCTTCTTTTTCCATAATGTCGTCTGGCGCATCGATGAAGCCGGCCGCGATGTTCTGAAGTTGCGCCAATTTTAAGTCTAAAAAGCTAGCAGGCAAACTAGGATAAACGTTACGTAGCCGAGCTTCGGCAGCGTTGAGGATAAGCGGGTCAGCTGCAAAAGCCCAAATTAGCGCCAAAATCAATGCCGGCACCAATGTCCAGAGTGCGGCGTAAATCCCATAATATTGGACGAGTGAGTGAGGTTTAACGCCAGCGTCAGCAGCACTTAATCTAATTCGACCAAGGGCTAGTTTGTACGCTAAAAAACCAAACAGTGCCGTTAAAAGGAGCAGCGTCACATCACTGGTGAGAATGTTCACAGCCGGCCTCCCAGACTTCATTAACCAGCAAACTTGTAGTGTGATTAAAAGCTCATTGCCATGTTTTTATCAAAAAAAATTAAATTTAAGTTTAATTTGTTACTGGGTCAGAGAGGTTTGCTCCGATACTCAGCCCAAAAAATTATAAAAAATGGTGGACGGCTACCAAACGATAGCGTCCACCAGAAATTACTTTATAGTTATAGGCTGCCTTTTGCGGCAATCTGCTTCGCAAAATCTGCTTCAGACAGCGGCACCAGACCGGCTGGAAACAAATAACCATCCATGCCCATAGCTTTCTCCGAGACGAATTCATTGATGAATTCTTTCATCCCGGGGATTACTCCCACGTGCTGCTTTTTGACGTAGAAGAAAAGCGGACGAGCGCCCGGATATTTATAGGAAGCGATGTTTTCAAAATTGAGCTCAACGCCATCAAGAGTAGAGGCCTGCACCTTGTCGCGGTTCTGGTCAAAGAAAGAATAACCGAATACGCCAAACATGTCTTTGTCTGCCACCAACTTCTCAATGATCAAAGAGTCATTTTCACCCACTTCGATGGCACGACCATCTTCACGAAGTTTTTTATAACCCTTGTCTTCAAGACCAAGTTTTTTCCAACCCGCTTTCATGAATAGCGAGCCCATTGCATCACGCGTACCTGAGGTTGGTGGAGGCACCATTATTTTAACCTCTTGGGCTGGCAATCCGATAGCGGCTGTACCGGTGGCTTTTGCCACATAGGCATCAACTTCAGCCCAAGNATTCAGAGCGTTAGCTTTTGGGCCCTCGCCACCGAAGGCTTGGTTAGGCAGTTCAGCCGCAAGAGCAGCAGCAACGTGCGCAATTGAAATGTTAAATTTCTGCCCGGCAAGACTATTGGACACCGCGATCCCATCATTACCAACAACAAACTCTTGGAACTCAACACCTGCATCTTTGCATAATTTTGCTTCTTTGCTCTTCATTGCACGAGAAGCGTTGGTGATGTCTGGGTACTCAACACCAATGCCTTTACAAAAAAGCTTCATACCGCCACCTGAACCCGTGGATTCGATAACAGGGGTTTTGAAACCACTGGATTGGCCAAATTTTTCAGCGACAATGGTCGCAAATGGATAAACAGTGGACGAGCCAACAATTGAAATTTGGTCGCGGGCTTGCGCACCGCCAGCCACCAACATGCCAGCAACAACGCCAGCGGTCATGATAGAAAAACGCATCTTAATCTCCTCAAGCAAGATAAGTCGCTCGGCTGACTCCGAGCGTTCGAATAATGGAGAAGAAAAGTGTCAAATAAGTTACAGAAATATTACAGTTATGTGACAATTCTTTTTTATATTTTAAATAAAATCAATACTCTATTGCCAACTCATCTATGTATTAGCGGCAATTTAATTGAAAATTTTGTGACACCGTTCAATTTGCTACTAACAGACATTGTGCCACGATGCCGACTAACTATATGTTTTACAATGGCAAGCCCCAGGCCTGTACCGCCAATCTGCCGCGACCGCGCTTTATCAACTCTATAAAAACGCTCGGTCAATCGGGGCAGATGGCGTTCTTCGATACCCTCACCGTAATTAGTCACATCAATTTGCAAGAGGTTTGAACTTACCTGAAAAATGCTTATCTCTACCTCAGTATTTTCAAATCCATATTTAATTGCATTTTCAACAATATTGACAAATACCTCGGTCATTTCATCAAAACTGCCAAGCATAACTGGGACACGCTTTTGATCGGCGCGCTGGTCAGATACGGTAATACTCATCCCGCGCTGAGATGCGCGGCCAACCAAACTGTCGCGAACCATTGATATCACATCAATTAATTTCACCTGATTATCTGGAACGATGTGTTCATCAACCTCAACGCGCGATAGTGATAACAAATCATCAATGAGGCGCGACATGCGTTGAGCTTCTTCATCCATGATTTTTAGAAATCGCCTTCGCATGGCCTCATCAGGCACCTCACCATCAAGCATGGTCTCAATAAACCCAGCAAGGCTTGTTAAGGGTGAGCGCAATTCATGACTAACATTGGCAACAAAATCACGCCGTACAGCCTCCAGATTTTTCTGTCGTGTTAGGTCAAGGAATAATAATGCAACCGGGCCGTCACCAAGTCGTTTGATCCGTAGTTTAAATTCGCGTTCGATGGCCTCATCTTTCGAACGATACGGAATTTCCACTTCCTTACGTTTCAGTGCTGTTTTGTGAAAGGCTTTTCCAAACCTTTTGTCGTCAATCACATCAAAAATAGATTTAGAAACAATGTCACTTTCAAAAAGTTGTGTAGCCACCTGATTTGCTGACAATACTACGCCATCACTATTTGTTAGCAACAACCCCCCATCAAGCATGTCAGCCAATTGACCAATGGCGATGATGTCTGAGGAAAGAAGCACGTCATTTTTTTTTGTCATCAGATCAGGTNAGAACTACTTTTGGCTGNCGGTGCGCGCTTTGAGCGAGCATGTAAAATCGATTAGCGGATGCTCTGTCAAATAATGAATGTGCAGATTTTTTCAAGTGTAATGAGAGAGACTTGTCATCAATCTCAAAGCGAATGTCACGTAGCGAGCCTGTCGTGCCAGCTGCAAAAATCAATGCAAATCGTAATGCCAGACCTATGGTAACAGCCTCAGCCTGACTTCTAGTGCCAAGCAAGCTCTCCAACTCTTCAGGGCGTGGTTTATTTTGTTTGGTGCCAACATACCTGTGGTAAAGAGCAACACCCAACCAGACCCGCTCTTTATGTGTCATACAATGTACTGGCAAACCTAAAATCCGTCGTGCCGCCAAATCACCACGCATATCGCTATGTTCATGCCAACAAATATCAGCGAGATTGCATGCTACCTCAACCAATCTTGAAAAAGCTGTTGTTGGATTGATCTTCGTTAACGGCAACAGTAGAAGCTTCAGCGCATCTGACAAACCTGCAAAACGTCCGCTGGTCTCTGCAATTTCCTGACTAATCACCATCAGAAAATCTGCGCGCTGGGCATCATTCAATTCATTAACCGCAATGACGCCATCTCGGATACTAGTGCCACTAACAATAAGCTGCCGCACGCCCGACACCTCAATAAGCGCGCGCACAATTTTTGCAGCAACGGGCATGCTACCTCGACGTGAAACAGACACTCCGTCAAAATTTGGTATTGGCTTGGTGAAATCGTCACACAGTCCACGAACAAAATCAGCCTTTATTTTAGTGCCGTGCAACACGGGCAGAGGGTAAGATGCCCGATCGAAAAATGCGGTGCCAAAGGCACGAAAACTGCCTCCTACACCAAATAATCGTTTAGCTTGCCGCCCAGCTATCCAATCAACACTCTTGAACGCTGTAATGACCTCACTTTCAGGCACATCTGAAAGGTGCCCGAAATTAAAGCTGGCGCTATGCTTCATTGCACCTTTTCTGAGAGAAACGATTTCTATGCTACCACCACCAAGATCAGCCACCAGACCATCTGCATCAGGGATGTTTAATGTCAAGCCGCGTGCAACATAATTTGCCTCATCTTCTGGTGACAAAATCTGGATTGCCATACCCAGTATTTCTTCTGCTGGCATATAAAATGCCTCACCATTTTTCGCTCGCCTGACAGCGGCGGTCGCGACTGGGTAGCAAACGGAGACATCCAAGGCGCGGATGATTGAAGCAAAGCGAGTGATAGTTACCAACGTGGCGTCAATTCTCTCCCGCTTCAAATGACCAGTCTCATCAAGCTGCGCGCCGAGGCGGCAATTTGAACGTTCATCAAAAAGAGGAGTAGGGTATCGTCCATTTTTGTCGTACACAACCAAGCGAACAGAGTTCGACCCAATATCAATCACAGCCACCCGTGAGTCGACATTTGGCTGCAAATCAAAAAAATCAGATGTTGATTTAATACTCAAAGGAGGGGTCCCAATAAAGCGGTGATTTCCTGAACGACTAAAGCATCTTCCAATAAATTTTTTCAACTCATTTTTATTTCAACACGGTATACATTTTGCTTGGTTATAACCGTCCAGCATCTACTACCATTGTATTGGGAGCGCAGCCCCTTGATTTGATGTTTGTCACTCCTGATATGTTAAGAAGGGCAGGTTTCTTTACGTGGTAGCGAAATTTTAGGCAAAACGCGTCAACTGTTAGTTTGTGAAATGGCAAGAAGCAAAGACGAAAAACCAGGACTCAGCGATGATTTTCATCAAGTTATTGATGACATCGCGGAATTGGAATTTGAAGACGTACCAATTCCCAAATCAATCAAGGCTACTTACCAAGAGAGGCACCACAACGACTTAAACGCGAAGGACTACTTCGCTAATCTTCTCGATCTACAAAAAGAACTCATAAAACTCCACAATTGGGTAGAACAGTCAGGCGCAAAAGTTTTAATTATTTGTGAGGGCCGCGATGGAGCAGGTAAAGGCGGTGTTATCAAAAGGATCGTGCAAAGACTTGATCCAAGAGTGGCACGTGTTGTTGCATTGCCGAAGCCATCAGAGAGAGAAAGCACCCAATGGTATTTTCAAAGATACGTTCCGCATTTACCTGCAGGAGGTGAGATCGTTCTTTTTGATCGATCCTGGTACAACAGAGCTGGGGTGGAACGGGTCATGGGTTTTGCAACAGAAAAGGAAGTTGAAGAATTTTTTCGNGATGTTGTTGAATTTGAGAGAATGNTCGTTCGCTCTGGAATCATACTTCTGAAATACTGGTTTTCAATCTCAGATGAAGAGCAACAATTCCGTTTTCAGATGAGGATCGAAGATCCCTTGAAACAATGGAAATTGTCGCCCATCGACCTCGAGAGCCGGGTGCGATGGGAGCAGTATACAAAAGCAAAAGAGGAAATGTTTGAGAGAACGTCAATTGACGAAGCTCCGTGGTACATTGTCGAAGGTAACGATAAGCGCCGTGAGAGACTAAATTGCATATCGCACATATTATCGAAGGTGCCTTTTTCGGAAACACCCCATGAGGATGTCGAATTGCCCGAAAGATTTTTTAACAAGGATTATGAAAGACAAACCATGCCAAAAGAACTTTATGTGCCCAAGCGATTTTAAAGCAATGCATGGCAAAGCTAACTTATTATTTTACCAATCCTATGTGATAACTGCGCAGANCTTGCAGCATGGCCAGCTCCCTTCAAACCCGCAAATGGGTCGATAGCCAAGTAAATAGGTAAATTAGAGAGAAAAGCGCTTCGACGTCCGTGATCACCTAACCGCTCATAAAATCCACTTTGATCGAGCAAGCCACGTAACTTTGGAGTAATTCCCCCCGCAATAACTATTCCCGAGCCTGCACCAAAACTTAATGCGGCATTTGCAATCACAGTTGCAAAGCTTTTAAACATCAAGTTAACCGCTTTAAGACATTTGTTATCACCAGCTAG
>FUFK010041099.1_pt1 | contig 10564 bp, 18 predicted proteins | sample 1021851 | NCBI WGS metagenome assembly FUFK01 (sample SAMEA51879418, study PRJEB19060) | metagenome
CAGAGCAATTGAAATCTATTTTTAAAACAAATTTGATGAAGTCCTAATCTCATCTTTCAACAAAACAACTAACTCACACTAACTCACACTAACTCACACTAACTCACACTAACTCACACTAACTCTCTCGCTTAATTGCACGATATGCCTAACTGGTGCGAATGCTATGTTAAGATCGAAGGAGAAGTTGATCTTATCAAAGATCTGTACGATCAGATCAAAACTAAAGAAGAGTTTCTCAACGTCCTCCAGCCTCGTCCTGAAGATCAAGAAGATAACTGGTATGAATGGAATGTAAAGAACTGGGGAACAAAGTGGGATCTTACTGAAGAATCGATCAAGGACCTTGAATACACTAAAATTGATTCATCCATGGCTAAAATCGAAGGATATATTATGACGGCATGGGCTCCTCCTCTGGATGCATTTAACAATTACATCGCTGATGTTGAAGAAGAATCTGATTTTGAAAAGGAAGTGGATATCAAATGTGTTTATTGGGAGGCGGGGATGGGTTTCGCAGGTATGTATCATAATGGAGATGATGTGTGCGAACAATATGGAGATATGACAAAGAAAGAGATCATGAAGAATGAGACCTTGCAAGAGGTTGAAGAAGCATTCTCTTGTTTCACAGATGATATTGAAGAGTATTGTGATGAAGAATAAATCAAAAAGAGTAATAGATCGCGTAATAAAAATTTTTTATTATGTGATATAAATGAAAGATGTTAAGATGGTCGTCAAGCGATCGACTAAACCTGATAAGAAATATATGGCGATCTTCACATATCCTGATGGGAAGAAGAAGACCACTCACTTCGGAGCCTCTGGTATGCGTGATTACTTACTAACCAAAGATAAAGAAAGAAGAAGCCGATACAGAACCCGACATAAAAAGGATTTGAAGACTGGAGACCCGATGAGAGCTGGTTATTTATCATATTATCTGCTCTGGGGGGACTCAACATCTCTGCGAACTAATATCTCTGCTTACAAAAAAAGATTTGGTTTTAAGTGAAAAATTTTTTTATTGTGATAAGTTATAATATGGCATACCACACAGGAGGATCGATGAAGAAAGAGGACAAACCAAAGAAGTCTATGGGTAAGATGACAGAAAAGCAGAAGGCAGATCTCAAGAAGCATATGGATAAACATAAGGATAAGATGACCCCGACTGAAGTGAAGAGGCATCGTATGCAGATGATGAGTCGTATGAGAAAGGGGATGAGTATCTCCGCGGCTCATAAGGATATCATGAAGAAATAATTAATCAAAAGTGATCTCAAAGATACCTTTCTTAACTGATACGAGTGCAGGTTGATCCTTCGCCTTGTATGTCCCATTTTTTTGCTTAAAACGTTTCATTCGTTGTTTCATAAGCTCACACTCATGAGCGTATTTTATCGGATCGTATGTCCCATCTTTTAATGCTTTCATACGCTTCGCTCGATATTCACGATGCTTTTTTGCGAAGTGATCTGGATCCTCTGCTTTCTTTTTATCTCTGCTTCTTTTGCCATTTGCTCTGATCCTTTCCTTATCTGCTTGATTCATTAAGTTTGTTATCCAAAATAATAATCTAAACTTTTAAATAAAGGATGCCTCACGCAAAAGGACCCAAGATCAAGAAATCTATGAAGCCTCCTCCGAAGATATTGAAAGTCAAGGATGTCGCTGAAGATGATCGCTTTCAAGATATTCACGAGAACTTGCCAAAGATGCCCTGCCTCGGATTATTAATAGGATCAGTACGATCAGGCAAGAGTAATCTTATCGTCAATTTATTTTGTAATGAAGGATTTTATAAAGGTATGTTTGATACTGTGAGGATCATATCGACGACTTTACACACAGATAATAAAGGGAAGTTGCTTGAGAAATATTTTGATTGTAGTGATCATTATGAAGACATGATGATTGAAGAGATCAAGCAAGAGCAAAGTATGTATGAGCGTGAAGATCGCCCATCTTACGCTCTCGTGCTTGATGATGTCTTGACACAAGACTTTAGCAAGAGTAATGCTGTCAGTTTCTTCTCAACTCGGTTTCGGCATTATATTGATTTATATTTAATCGCAACACAATCCTTTCGATCGGTTTCAGGGATGATCCGTAATAACGCAAATAGTATCTTTGTATGCAGGCAACAGAATAATAAAGAGTTGATGAAGATCGCGGAGGAATATGGTCCTATGGTTGGAGGAGAAGATAACTTTATCAAGCTCTATAAGATTATCCACAAAGAACCTTATCAGATTATGTATATCGATCTGCAGAGTAATCCTGCTCGTGTCTTGCGAAACTTTGAAGAGGTTTTGTGGGAAGGNGATCAGAGTATGAGNNAACGATCTTGAAGTTTAGATTTTTATTTAGTAGAGAAAATTATAATGATAAGTTTTGATATAGAATGGCTGATATTGTTGCTATATCGCAAGCACGAGCGAACGCACGAAGATATCGTGATGAGGTGAGAGCTTATAATGATTATGTCAATGAACAGATTGATGCCTCGCTCTTACGTCAAGACGTGCTCCAGCAAACATCCGAGCAAGAGCAACAACGTATAATCGATCAGGCTCTCGATCAAAAGGGAGCAGGAGGGATCTATGGTTTCATTCAGGCTGCTTCTGCTGGACGTGATTGGAAAGAAGTTAAAGAAGGGTTAGAGAAAACACGTCAAGAGCGAGCACTCGCATTAGAGCAAGCAAGAACGGAGCTGGGACCCCCGAGAGAGGCAACTATCTCTGAAGCATTAGCTGAAGAAGGATCGGAAGCAAGAAGATCAGTCGCGTTAGCGGGAGACGCTCATGAGGCTGCTGTGGGTAGGCGAGCCAAAGCAATTCAAAAAGAGATAGCAGCGATGAGTGATGAAGAGAAGATAGCAGCGGGTCTTAAATACGCAAAAGAGGCAAAGGATGCAGGAGAAGTTATGAAGGAGGCATCAACAGCACAAAGATTGATGAAAGGAGCTGTGGGTAAATCGGGTCCCTTGATGAATATGGTTTTTGCTGGAAGAGCTGGATGGAATGATGTAAAAGCAAGCGTCCAAGCAGGTGATATCACAATTGAAGGAGAAAACGATTTTCAAAAATGGTCGAATGGTCTTCAAATAGCTGCAGGGGTCGCTGATATGGCTGGATTATTTGGAAACCCTGAATTATTATTAGCAGGTGCTCTTTTAGGAGGTGCCTCTGCGGTCGTGGGTGAGATAGGCACTTTTGTCGCAGAAGATGAAGAATCTGCGAAAGAGCAAGCGAAAACCGAAAAAGCAGTCGCAGAAGAGAAGAAAAGAGAAGAAGATGAAAGAGAAAAACTTATTGACGTCACGAGGGCAAACATACCGATCGGAGGAGCAACTGCGAGGATAGAGGCATAATTTAAATCGCTATAATTTTTATTTGAGCTATATTATATTTCAGGGAATGCAACGGAGGAAGGTCGAATTCAAAAAGCAACCGAGTAAAGACTCGCCATCTAACCGCGACTTGATCCAAACGCTACTCTCTGAAATGCAATTATTAGTCAATGTCGTGCAAGATATGGATCATAAGATAAAAAAGTTAAGTGAAGAAGTGGAGAGCTTGAAGAAGGAGGCAGAGAAGCAAAATGAGATCAAGATTGAGAAGTCAGGTGGAGGATGGTTTTACTGATAAGATGCCGTTTGAATGTAAATATAAAAATCATTATTATTATTATATGAATGTACTGGAATTATTTAGTGGCACAGGCTCTGTAGGTAAAGTCTGCAAAGAAATAGGATGGGATGTTGTCAGTTTAGATATTGACCCAAGAGCCGATATAGTATGTGATATTCTTGAGTGGGATTACAAGCAATATCCTAAAGATCACTTCAGTCTCGTATGGGCTTCTCCTCCTTGTGATAATTATTCTATATTAAATTATTCTAATATAGGTAGAAAGTTGAAATCAGGNNNAATTGTATCAAGAGAAAGTATTATCAAGGGTTGGGAAGAGGCAGATAAACTTGTCAAAAAGACTCTTGAAATAATTGAGTATTTCTCGCCATGTGTCTGGTATATTGAGAATCCTCAAACTGGTCGATTGAAAGAGAGAGAGTTTATGAAAGACTTACCTTATATTGATGTTGATTATTGCATGTTTAGTGATTGGGGATATAGGAAAAGAACTCGTATATGGACTAATAAAGAAGATTTACAATCTCGCTTATGTGATAAAAATTGCGGTAATATGGTGCAAGGCAAAAAAGGATTAAAACATAGAATAGATATGTCAGATGCTAATATAAAAGGTATCAACAGATTGGATTTAAGACACAGAATCCCTCCACAATTGCTCTATTATCTCTTTACGTAAATTTGATAGCTATAATATAGAGTTAATTGTCAAGATGTCATATCAATATAAAAAACGTAAATCACTCGATCTGCCGATCACTCGTCAAATCCTTCAAGCTCATCAAAAAGAAAGAAGGATTAGAGGATGGAAAAAGCAAGATATACGCGTGCTTCATGATGATTGGGATGCCTTTTATACGTATTATCAAGATATAAAACGTTGTCAAAAATGTATGATTAAATTCAAGGATGAATGTTGTCCTCAAATGAAAGTTGTGGATCACGATCACTATATCAAAGAGGGAGATAATGTGAGAGCAATCATATGCTTATCTTGCAATTCAAAGTTGCCGAAACAATTAAAATGTATTGAGACAAGAGAGATAGGCACGCAAACCGATTAAATCATTAAGCAATAGACCCACTTGAAAAGAGAATACCATCCTATCAAATAAAGTATGCAGAGGCAAATTCCAAGGTAGCCGATATCTCTTTCACCATCAGCCATTTAAATATTTTTTATCTATACATATATATATTTAAATGGATCTTTCTGAATTTGAAATCAAAAAGGCTCTCGATCAATATAAAGCACGTAAGCAATATCGCAAGGATGCTTATCTCAAAGTAAAGGATGACCCTGAATTTCAAAAGCGTAATCGGGCTAATTCAAATAAGCATTATCATCAAAATAAAGATAAGAAAAAAGAGTATTATGAGGCACGCAAAGAGATCATATCCTTGAAGAATCGATATAAGTATCATGAGAAAACAGGCAAATTAGATATCTATATGCTAAAATATAAGAGTCAATATGACAAGTTGGTTAGTATAGGATTTATCGTTGAATAATTAATCTTCATCTTCACACATCTCCGATATGCAGACATCACTTAACTTCTTCCCGCACTTTTCTACACACTTTCCTTGAAGAGCATCCACGATCTCTTGAAGGGATTGGCATTCAGCGACCCATAAGGCAGGTTCTTCACCGCAGATCTCATCGGTTATTTTTTGAGACCATTCTTTATCGTACTCTGTTAGGAGGCATAGGGCATCATAGACGTGTTCGCTAATCATCGTTAATAGTATGGGTTAGATTTTATTTTTTACGCTTCTTCAAATTTGTTTTTTTATTTTTCAAGCAGATCCATTCAAGGTCATCATTTTTGCCCTTGAGTTTATGATACGCAACAAAAGACGCGAGAAAGATATCGTGATCGTGTTTCCTGATCTTATAACAATGAGCTTTATTTTTAACCATCTGAAGCATATATGCTAAACAAGTGCTCTTGATTAAATCGATTGAATGTCCTGCTTCAAGACCTGTCCGTATCAACTTATCAGCTCCTGTTTCTTCATAGAGCTCTGTGATATCCAAGATATTATCATTCAAGAAATACTTTGAGACCCAAAGATCATCATACCATAAGGATAACATGTATGACATTTTTTATAATATATCATAGAAATAAAATATATCTTTAAATCAAATTCAAAAGCAATTGCCGTAAATCCCTGCTGTATCTTTCCATCCATTAATCTTTTGAATGGTTTGCTTCACTTGCTCTTGATACTCTTCTTCTTGTTGCTTCTTTTTCTTTTCTGCTTTACGAGCTTTACGCATTTGCTCGTAAGCAACAAGTGTTGAGAGCTGTGCTTTTTCAAGATCTTCTCGTGTAATAAATTGCTGTTGCGGTTGTGGTTTAGGCTTTGGAATATCCATAGGTCTTGTCGATTGTGTGCGTTGTAAGGGTTCAGATTTGTCTTCTTCATCTTCAAGCTCTTTGATTAACTCTTGCTTCTTCTTTGTCTTGCGTTTTGTTTCAACCTTGGTTTCAAGAGCCTTCATCTCTTCTTTNTCTGCCTTCTCTTCAGCACGCTTNTGNTTNANATANCNNTTCTTCTCAAGAGCTTTTTCTCTTGCAAGAGCTAANTTTGCTTTATGTTCTTCTGACATGGGTTTCCTCTTCTTNCCATTTTTATTATATCCTTTGCGTTTGCCTCCTTTTGTTGTAGGAGGCAATTGCTCTATCAGCAGGTTCATCAGGTTCCTTGACTTTTCTTATGCGTGGTTTAGGCGATGGCATGGGGGTAGGAGGCTCTTCAAACATCTCGGGATCAGGTTGAGGTTTGGGTTTGAATTTAGGTAAAGCATCTTCTAACTCATCACTCATCATCTCTTCAACAATAGGATCCTTGTCCTCACGTGTTTGTATGACTTCACCGATCTCCGTTGCCACTTCTTCAGGCTCGGGTTCGGGTTCTTTTGGCGGATCTACGATATTATATTTAACGGGTCCTGCAAATTCCATCGATATTATACTATCTATATCAAAAAAATTTCTAAAAATAAACTTAAAATGTCTAAAAATTGAGGGTTTTGAGCGATTTAAATTTATAAGTGAGATTTAATCATCCTTCGATTTGATGTGGAGACAGATGATCGTAGATCCTGACAAGCTCTCCACGAATGTCTCGTCGTTATAGCAGAGAGAGATATCAAAGGAATTAACCTTCATCTCTTCCGAGTTATTGAGATCAACATAGATCAGATTGGAGGGTTGCAGATAGAGTGATCCTATGGATTGATTACCCGAGAAACGTGGCAAGTGAGCGATGATGCGACTCTGACCGCCTTGTCGTGCATTTGTGGAGGCTAACGCAAAATTATCAAGACGCACAAAGATAGATCGTGTAGGCACTATTTCAGGAGTGTTTGAGGATTCAAAGACAAAGTCTCCATCTGCCGTTGAAGTGGTGCTTACAACGACTCTTCTGCCTATAAATCCTAACTTCTTGGATAATCCCGATCCTTCTTGCACTCCATACTCATCAGAGCGTCCAAGGATCCATATCATTCGTCTATAAGCGTAAGGTTCGAATGGATCCGTTGCGAATGGCACCACGAAATCATATTCGTAAGGATTAGGGACTCCTAACCCGACACCATAATTCAAAGGCACTNGGTTCGCGAGTGTTCTCACAGCTGCTGCATTCCCTTGAAGAATCAAGCTCTGTTGCCAATTACTCGTCAAATTATATGTCGCACGATGAGCGGCTCCGTCTCTCGCTATCTGTGCCGCGGAGCGACCCCCAGCGGTGGAATATTGTTGCCACAGATAAGACTCGTTTGAATTCAGCTTCGCTAACGTAGTTGTCTGACTTCCTACAGGAGTGTATTCGCTAATGATTAATGATCTCTCTTTATCACCTGCTGCATTACTACCCACATTTAGGGCAAGGATAGGCACCATAGTCCATCGGTGCTGACCTGTTGCTGATAAGTTTAATTCTTTGTTTCGTGTAGCATCATATCTCACGATATCAAAAGTGTTGCCATTTGTTTTATCTAATGCTTGTATCGTGACGATCTCTCCATCCACGGTGAATCTAATAAATTCAATACTACGTGGGTCTGCCACTAAATCATAATCTCGAGGGAGAGGCTGATTCCCTGTCGGACCCGCACCCGCTTCAGAGTATTCAAAAGGAGCTGCTTTGAAGTTTCTATTGGCTCCTCGTCGTGTATCATCCACAACCGAGTGCATGACTTGAAGAATATCTGCTTTAGCTGATGTAGGATCATGATTACAATAGACCCCATAATCAGCGTATCCTGATAACCAGCGAAGATCATTATTTGCGGGTCCGCCTCGATTAGTCGCGTTCCCTGCAAAAGATGGAGGACGCATTATCACGCCATTATTATCGGTTGCGACAGGTCTTCCTAATCCCACAAACCAATTGCAGACCCCTTGATTAGCTCCCGCGGCTCCCACAACATTTTGGATATCTATTTCAAAAGATCCAATCTTATCGCTTATGCCTCCCACATTAAAAGTCGCTGCTGAAGTTGTTGCGACCAGTCCCGATCCTGTGTTGATAAATTCTCCTGCTGAAGCTGCACCTGCCCTATCAGATCCATAAGTAAAGTTATCCGCATTTTGCCCGCCCCTCGTGATCGAAGTGGCTCTGCTGTGTGCGACCGCTGTTTCAGCTATAGGGATATCATTAAGAGCAGACACATTTTGCCCGTAATCAACTTCATAACCCGTAAATTGCCCCGAGGTAGCATCAAACTTTTGGATTCCGAAAACATCTTTACCCATTCTCGGATGATAAATTTCACGAGCACATGAAGAAGCGACCGTCCTAATAAAATCCTGTGGGGCTAATGCTTGAGCTCCTTGAGTATCAAGGATAGTTCTTATCGGCACCGAGGTAGAATTATCAATATCAGCAACATATGAAGGATCCACTCCTCCCGCTATCTCTTTGCCAAAGTATTGATAAAGCACTTGCTGACCCGACACATCGATTGATCCGTCCATTTGAATTTTTGCACTCTCCAGAGCAACCTGTCCGTTTTTCGGGATCGTGAAGGTTGATCCCAAGTGATTTCTAAACCTGAAGGGGTCATCAACTGCCCCTCCTTGTCTATTCAAGTTATCCTCATCATCGGGGATATTGGAGCATACCACGTAAGACATCTTATATGATATTGAATAAAAAAAAATCTTAATTAAAATATATGAAATATTATTATGCCAAAATCATCAGTGAAAAAGGTTAAGGGCAGAGCGAAGGAGGCACCCAAGAATGATCTCACAAAGAAGAGATATGAATCGTTTGTTAAGCCAAAGATGCCTGACAAGACCGATCACAAAAAGATCGACATGAAAAAAATATTTGAGTTAAAGAAGACAGACAAGAAGAAGAGTCGTAGGAGCAGTTATTAAGGCATCCCATAATGGATTTGTTTCAAGGTTTCATTCATCATCCCTAATTGATTATTCAAAGTATTATTGAGATCTTGGAGTCCTATATATTCAGGATTAGGATTGATAGGATTTTTTGCTTCAAGTTGTCGCTTTAAGTTTGCGATCTCTTCATTTTTGTCGCTCATTTTTTCATTCAATCTATCAAGAGATTCATCATACCTCTTGATCGCGGATCCGCGTAAATGTTCCAGATTTTCAAATTGTAATTTACACTTACAGAGTTCTTGAAATAGATATCCTATAAGCATACGATCTTGATCGCAATCAGGTTTGCATCCATTAGCATACATCTTTCGTTGATTTTGTATTTGATTTATGGTTAGGCCTTTGATCCTATTATAGGTATCAAGACGCTTAACCTTATGATCGTTCATTTGTTTCTGACACTCGTTAATCAGCTCAAGTTTAATTTGATCTTCCATTTGTTTCTATAGTTGATAATAAAAAATTGTCTTTAGATTCTGTCAAATTTGTTGAGTGCCTCAAAATGTAGTGTTTCAGTTTTGAGAGATTGTAGCAATTAACCATTATGGATATCTTACAGAAATCAAACACTACAAAATGAAGCCATTCAAATCGATTAGATTGCCTCAAAATGTAGTGTTTTACTTTTGAGAGATCGTATCACTTGACTATTGTGGATATCTTACAGAAATCAAACACTACATTTTGAAGCCATTTAAAGATTATTTTTTTCTAATGTATAATATAATGGAAAGTAAAACTTATTCAGATGTTTTAGAAGAAATCAAATCAGACTTTGAAGAAGCACAAGACGAGATCGATGAGAAAGTTTCTATGTTTGACGATGNGGAAGAAGAAAATCACGAATATCTCAAAAAGTTGATGAAGAGTTTGCATTTGTATGATACTGACAAGAGTAGAGAATTAGGGATCTATCGTGCAAGAAAAGAAGGATGGGATTGCACTCACAAATATTTTGAGCTTGCGAGGACGATGTATGAAACAGACTTGCTTAAGCAGAGGTATAAAGCATTAGAAAAGGATTATGGTGATATGAAACCTGATATATATAGGATATCTGCAAGGAATGAAGCACATAGAGATAAGTGTATTGATATATTACATGATGAGATCATGAAACATAAAAATAAAAAAGTAAGAAATCAAGCAAAGCGAAGATTAAGAGTACGACTTGAAGAATCTAAAGAGGATCGTCTTACTCGATCTTTTTATGAAGTTTATTATCGCGATCGCTGGAAAACAAATGTTGAGCGGTTTGAAGAAGCAATNATCAAGCATCATGAAGACTTGATTGATTCGGGAGCTGTCCTCAAAGTATATGTCCCACCTGATACAACAGAGAAGGATGCTTTGTATGCAAGATTATTAAAGGAATACTATGGCTCCTGAAGCTCTTCATCTGTTAAAATAACGATGCAATTCTAACAACACATCTTTCCTTAAGGAATCTATTTTGGTTATGTGTTTGATATT
>FUFK010046840.1_pt1 | contig 10563 bp, 12 predicted proteins | sample 1021851 | NCBI WGS metagenome assembly FUFK01 (sample SAMEA51879418, study PRJEB19060) | metagenome
AAAAAGGGGTGTTCTAATTAAAGTGGAAATATTAAATAGTTTTACGGTAATACAACTGTGTCAATTGCATGTATAATTCCATTATCAGCCTGAACATCAACTGCAATAATATTACTTGTTCTTCCATTATTATCAGTTAATATTCCCTCGCCATTATCCCCAACATTAAATGTTAAGTCAGCAATACTAGGATTCGCCTGTGCTAAAGAAGTTGTTATTACCATTCCGTCAGAAAGTGTATTAGACATTTGGTTTACACTCACAACNACATGGTAAGATAAAACNGCTCCTAGAGTTTGCTCATCTATATCATACAAACTATTCACANCAAGTTCATCTAATAAACTTTCAAAACCAGANTTCACTGGAGCAAATACTGTGAATGGAGATGGNGCAGANCCAGCAGGNATACTCAATAATCCTACAAANGATTGCGGNTANTCATAAGCTGTTAGTGCCTGNACTAAAGANCTGAAGTTTGGATCAGCTAAAGCAAAGGTTACAACAGATGGTAATCCTATTACAGCATCTACAATATGAACGATTCCATTACTTGCAACTACATCAGCGCTGGTAACAGATGATACTCCATTAAATGTTACGCCATTATCAGTATTTATATAAATAGACATATTGGTACCAGATGCACCGCTAACAGCTTGTGTTGATGCATATCCATTAGTCAGTGAACTTGATTGAACTTCTCCAATGATAACGTGATTTAATAAAACATTAGTTAAAACATCAACTGGGATATCTTCTAAACTAGCCGCATTTATACTCGTTAAGAATGCATCAAAAGCATCATTTGTTGGTGCTAAAACAGTAAAAGCGCCTGGTGAACTAAGAGTTGCATCCAGACCGGTTACTTGTAATGCAGAAACTAAAGTGCTTAAACTTTCAGTTTGAGACGCTAAGTCAACGATTGAAGATCCCGCACAGCAAACACCATCATCATCATTATCATCATCACATGAAATTATAAATAATGATAAAAATAATATTGGTAAAATTTTAAAATAATTTTTCATAATCAATTTTTAATGTTAAAGTTTTCACTTTTCAAATGCCATGCCAAGAATTAAAAATAAAGCGATAAAAAATTAGCCTCTAACTGTTATTGATAATCGATCTAATTTTTAGTCTATTAATCTTGCCGTTATTTTCAGGAAAGTTGTCAATTACTAAAACTTCTTTTGGGATTTCATATTTACTCAGGTCATTAAATGCTTTGTTGTAATTGTCAGGAATATTTTTTTTAAAAACTAAAGCTACCACCTCTCCAAATTTACTGTTGTCGATTGAGCTAATTACAAAATCTGCAGAAATATACTTTGCTAGTTTTTTTTCAATGGTCTCAGGATTTAATTTAACTCCCCCTGAGTTAATTATAAAGTCTCTTCTTCCAATTANNAGGAANTTATTTTTATNGGNNAATTCAACAACATCATTAGTTTGAACCATTTCAANTGATAAATGATTTGGTTTTATAAAAAGACAATTATCTATCTTACCAAGTTCAATTCCTGGTAAAGCTGTAAACTCTTTTTCACCCATTGAAAGATTTCTAGCTGCAATNTGTGTTATTGTTTCAGTCATTCCATAAGTTTCATAAANTATGGATTTTGAGTTTAATATCTTTTCCTTTAAGCTNTCCTGAACAGGGCTACCTCCGACTAACACTTTTTTAATTTTTTCAATAAATGGAATTGAATTTTCTAATTGNATNGGGGTAAANGCAATCAGNTCATAATTATTTTTTAAATCTGAAATGGGAGAGCTGGNCACAGGAAAAANATATAANTCAAGACCCAGTACNAGCGATCTAACNAACATCATCTTNCCNGCAATATATTTAATAGGTAAACAATTAATAATTTTATCTCCAACTTTTAAATCAAAGTATCTNGCTGTAAGTTTTGAGGATTCAATTAAGTCTGATTTTTTTAACCTAATTTCTTTAGGTTTTCCCGTTGAACCAGAGGTGTTGGTTAATATATAATCTTTATCATCAAACCACGATTTTAAAAAATTATAATAATCTTTTTTTTCCTTTAAATACTCCATAATACCATTTGCAGTGTATGAAATACCCTGTAATTTAAAGTCTCTATGTATAAGCTTACTTTTCAATTTTTATTAAAGAAATTTAAATCCCATTCTTTATTCTTATTCAAATANATACTGTCTGANGAGATTTCTAANGGGGANNTTACATTNTTTTTGAATAGCATTCCTGTACCCAATCCTTGTCTTAGTTTACTATTCTTTGTATATACCCATTGGGCTATAGCATTTAATCCAACGTTTCCCTCCAATGCGCTCGTTGCCCACCATTTAATCTTATTCTCTTTAGCTAAACTAATCCAATTATCACACTCATTAAAGCCACCCAATAAGCTTGGTTTAAGTATTAGGTAATCAGGTTTTATAGTATTTAATAGCTCATCTTTATCAAGATTCCTTCCGATTAATTCCTCATCTAAAGCAATAGGAATTGGAGATAATTGACAAAGTTTTGCCATCTCTTGCCAATGATTTTTTTTAATTGGTTGCTCGATCGANTGGATAGAAAATTCATTAAGTCTTTCAAGCTTTTCTAATGCTTCATTAGTTTTAAANGCTCCGTTTGCATCCAGTCTAATTTCTAAATCCTCACGGNCAAAATCTCTTCTTATTTCTTTTATCAATTGTAATTCTGACTCAAATTTTAGAGCACCTACTTTAATTTTTATACANGAAAAGCCACTTTTAACTTTTTCTATAATTTGAGACTTCATGTATTTTATGTCGCCCATCCAAACCAAGCCATTAATTTTAATATAATCTTTGAAGTTTGAAAAATTTGAGTCATTTATCTTGAAGGGAGATTCAGAAAAATTGAAATCTTTAANAGCCATTTCCAAAGCAAATTTAATGGCTGGAAAATCATTAAATTTCTGAATATCTAACTTATTGCCTACAGAAATTTCTCTGCAGATATAATCAAGCTTAGTCTCAATTTTATCAATCCTGTCTAAACTTAATCCTGGAATAATACTACATTCACCAATACCAATTCTATTTTGATCTTTTATCACTAAATACCAACTAGGTTTATTATACAAAACATCTCTTGATGTTCTGCTTGGCATATTAAATTCTAAATTATGTTTAAAAAAATATGCTTTCATAAATCAAAAAAATTGACATAAATATTGAAAAGAAAAAAGTTGATATNGCAAGTTGTTTTAATAGTGGCTTAAANTCTNTTGGGCTTTTTGCCTGATTAACTTTAAACAAATGAAATGTGATTGGAAGGATTCCGACAATTATAAAAATCAAGTTATTTGATATTTTAAATTTAGTGGCGAATGTGAATATTAAAAGGATAGATGCAATGATTAAAAAATAATGATAAAATTTAGCATACCTAAAACCTATTCGTGTCGGAATTGTTTTTTTATTCATTTTAGAATCGTTTTCTATATCTCTAATATTATTTAGATTCAATACACCAACACATAAAAATCCAATAATAGACCCCAAAATAAATACTTCATAATCAATAGAATTTGTTTGTAGGAAGTATGATCCAAACACACTTAATAATCCAAAGAATAAAAAAACAAAAGTATCTCCAAAACCATAGTAGCCATAAGGGCTTTTTCCCATTGTATACTTTATCGCAGCCAATATTGAGAATATAGATAGAAAGAGAAAAATTACAATAAATAGATAATCATTTTTAAACGAATATTTAATTAGTGAATATGATAATGTAATTGATATAAATACATTAACTATTATGCCTTTTTTAAGTTCTTCAAGTGTGAGTTTTCCAGATGCGATTACCCTTTTTGGGCCAATTCGATTATTATCTGTCCCTAAAACCCCATCTCCATAATCATTTGCAAAGTTTGATAAAATTTGAAAAGAGATTGCAGTAATTATTGAAAGAACAAAAATTATTTTATCAAAACTGTAATTATAAAATGCATAAAAAGATCCTACTATAATTCCAGAAATTGACAATGGAAGAGTTTCAATTCTTGATGCTTGAATCCAATATTTTATTTTTTTTATCGATTGAAAGTTCAAAAAATTTGATTTTCTATTTTATGGGAATTTAGGATATTTTCTAAAGTTAGGGTCTCTTTTTTCTAAAAATGCTTCCTTACCCTCCTGAGCCTCCTCCGTCAAATAATATAGGAGTGTAGCATCACCTGCGAGCTGCATTAGTCCATGTTGACCATCAAGTTCAGCATTCAAACTTCTTTTAATCATTCTCAATGCCAAAGGACTTCTTTTCTGCATTAAAGCACACCACTCCAATACAGTTTCTTCTAGCTTATCCAAAGGAACAACTTTATTAACCATCCCCATTTCTAATGCCTCTTGAGCTGAATACTGCTTACAAAGAAACCATATTTCCCTAGCCTTCTTTTGTCCAACATGTCTTGCAAGGTATGATGAACCAAAGCCCCCATCAAAACTTCCAACTTTAGGACCAGTTTGACCAAAAATTGCATTATCACTTGCGATGGTCAAATCACAAACCACATGTAAAACATGACCTCCTCCAATTGCATACCCATTTACCATGGCGATTACAGGTTTAGGTAACTCCCTTATTCTTTTGTGTANGTCTAGAACATTTAGTCTTGGAACCCCATCATCACCAATATATCCACCTGTACCTTTAACATTTTGATCTCCTCCACTGCAAAAAGCTTTATCACCTATNCCNGTGATTACCACTATATCAATATCATTTCTTTCTCTGCATATTTCAAATGCATCAAGCATTTCTATATTTGTTTCAGGTCGAAAAGCGTTATAAACTTTTGGTCTATTAATAGTGACTTTTGCTACTCCATTATAAATTTCAAAATTTATATCATCGTATTTTTTTATTTCTTTCCAAGAAGCTTTCATTGTAATATTTTATGTTTTATGGCTTTGACAAATATCTAAAATATTCCTTTAATATTTTTGTGCTTTTAACACTGGAAGTTTTAATTTCTAAAATCTTTGGCTTTTTAGAATTCTTGAAAAATGTCCTTAAATATAAATTAAGTCCAAACTTTGTCGAGACCCTAGTATAATTAAAGTTAAACATTTTTGCAATAAGTCTAGCTGATAGATTATGCTGTGTTTCAATGAATTCTGAGAAAAGATTATTTTCTTTANATCCAGGTAAAATCTTAAAAATTCCGCCTCCAGAATTATTTATAATAATTATTCTAAAATTTTTTGGAATATGTTTATTCCATAAAGCATTTACATCATAGAAAAAACTCAAATCTCCAGTCACCAATAAAACCGGTGAATCATTTTGAACAGAACTTCCAATTGCTGTGGATGTACTGCCATCAATTCCGCTTGTTCCGCGATTAGCAAACATCATATTCTTATTTTTTAAATCAAACAACTGAAAATATCTTATTGGAGTACTATTTGCAACTTGGATATTGTATTTTTTGGGAATCCAATTTGTTAAAATTTCAAAGACTTTTAAGTCTGAAAAATTTATAACCTTCATATATCGATTATGTAAATCTAGTTTCGAATAATCTAATTGGTTCCATTTTTCAAAATACTTTGAATCAGATTTATTTAAATCAATATTTTCAAAAAATTTATTAGCANTGGTNTTAATGTGTTCAACTCCCNAATAAAATGAATCTTTTGAAATATTATTTCCTATATGAAAATGTTTTCGTGGTTTATAATTTCTCAAAAACGATTTAATCTTTTTTGAAACAATCATACCGCCCAATGATATAACAATTTCAGGAGATAACTCATCAAATAAAGAATCAGAGTTAGACTGAAGTTCAATTGGGCCAATTAGCCTATCTATATTTGAAATGAAAGATTCATTAAAAACATTTGATGTATGTTCTTTCATAACAATGATTGACGAGCAAGAATTAATTTTTTGAATGGATTTTTTTGAAAGAATATTTCCATCTGACACTCCAATAAGTATCATTATTTTACTTGCTTTATTTATTTCTTTATAAAAGTTGTCCAAATCTGTTAAAGACAGATTTTTTTCTGTTTTCTTTTTTACTTTGACACTAATTGAAGGAGAATCGTTAAATTCATAAAGGGGTTCTTCCATTGGGACATTTAAATGCACTGGCTGCATTTTATTAATTGAAAGATTAAATGCAATTTCAATTATCTCCTCATTATTTTTCTGTATAGATTTTTGTAATTTTTCAATCTTCGAATAGTCAGCTTTGTCATTAACTATTTTCTGCAAATTACTTTTAATAATTTCTTCTGTTGCATGACTACAATCCTGTTTTAGACTGTTTGAGTANANTATATTTTTTTCAAATACATTCGATTGATTTATAGTCTGTCCATCTCCAATATTAATTTTATATTCTGGTCTATCAGCAGATAAGATAATAAGCGGTATCTCACTGTAATAAGCTTCTGCTAACGCTGGATAATAATTTAAAAGCGCAGAGCCAGATGTACAAATTAATATTGTTGGTTTTTTTGATTTTTGTGATAATCCCAAAGCAAAAAAAGCTGCAGATCTTTCATCAACAATACTATAGCACTTAAATTTTTTATTTGATGCAAATCCAATTGCCAAGGGGACATTCCTTGACCCAGGTGATATAACAACATCAAAAAAATCAAACTTAAGGCATGATAAAATTAATGTTTGAGCAACAGGGATTATGGGATATTTAATCATATGCAAATTTACTAAATATAAACATCAACGACTATGAAATACTCCAAGCATTGTTTGGGACTTATTTACTATTTCGCTCCATTCATCAGAGGCATTACTATCTTTGGTAATTCCGCCTCCCACATAAACAGTCAGGTTATCATCAACTATTTTTGCACATCTGATATTGACATAAATATCGCATGAATTTTTTTCAAATAGCCCCATAAAACCTGTATAGAATGAACGGTTATAGTTTTCCATTTTATTTATATAGNTAATTGCTTCATNTTTTGGGGNTCCAGCAATTGCAGGTGTNGGGTGAAGCAATTTGATTAGGTCAGATGAAGATTTTTTTGTNTGAGCNTTTATAACTGATTTGAGGTGAAAGAGGTTTCCTGCTTTCACAGTTTGTAAAGCACCCCTTTCAATATTAGTACATACTCCTTTAAGATCGGTAACTATTTGTTCCTCTACTATTTTTTGTTCTCTGAATTCCTTGTCAGTCCAGCTTTGATTCATGTCTTTTTTGGTTGCAGCTAAGGCAAAAGTTGTAACAACATTATTATTTAAATTTAGTAGTTTTTCAGGTGAAGCNCCAATCCAAANCCCTGNGTNAGGGTGNTAAAATAAATAACAAAAGGCNTCATGATTTAACTGTATTAGTTTTTTGAAGTATTCAATACATGATTCAGAATTTAACTTTACATTAAAGACTGATGAACAAACTACTTTTTCTAATTCCGAGCTGTGTATATTATCAATTGTTTCATTGATGAATTTTATATAAGAATTTTTCTTTGAACTAAATTCCTTAATGGAGATTTCGTGAGTTCTTTTGTTATTTACTTTCAAATGAAACTTAGTTTCAGTGGTAATTTTTGGTTTTAAGAAGTAACCATCTTTATTTAAATCAAAAGGCATAAATAAAAAACCTTTATTGTTATCTATGTCATCAATTTGACCACTAATTACATCACCTTGATGACAAACTATTTTATTGTGACTTGGCTTCTTATACACAACAAAAGATTCATTATTTTTTAAGAAAAAATTTAACTCGCTAAAAAACTTAAATTCGGAAATCATTTTGTTGCTATATATATAGTTGATGATCCAAATAATTTTGGTTTAATTAAAACATTAGCGAATCCGACGGATTTTAAAATATCACTAAACTTAGTACCCGATGGAAATAATTCAGCCGAATTTAAAAGATAGTTGTAAGCGGACTTATCTCTTGAAAAAATCCTTGCCATAATCGGAATATATGTTCTAGTAAATATTGAGTAAAACAATTTCATAATTGTATTTTCCGGTACAGATGTCTCGAGAATGATAAGTGTACCATCTTTATTTAAAACCCTAAAGCTTTCTTTTAGTCCCTTTTCTAGATTTTGAAANTTTCTTACACCAAATCCAATAGTAACTAGGTCAAAATAATTGTCTTTGAAATTTAGGTTCTCAGCGTCTCCTGTTTCCAATCTAACATACTCATCTAATTTCATTTTTGTTATTTTTTTTCGACCAACATNTAACATTTGTTCTGAGATATCCACTCCNACTACTTTACAATCGGAAATACTTCCTAAATTAATTGCAATATCTGCAGTTCCAGTTGCAANNTCAAGTGCATTTTTTGGCTTNAGCTTTTTGGCAATATTCAAAATATTTTTCTTCCATCTTTTATGNCTGTTAAATGTCATTATTCCATTAAGTAAATCATACTCAAATGATATNGAGTCAAACATTTTTTCAACTTGACTTNTTTTTGAGCTTTTAGATTTTTGATTTGGTTTTACCATGAATATTTGAACTGNGCAAATTTAAGGATTAATGTAGATTAACTTTAATATTTAATTAACAATAATCATGCTTAAAATCAATGATTAGATTATAGATTTGTAAAAAACTAGAAATGAGATATTTTTTACTTCCATTATTTATACTATTATTCACTNTTAGCTANNGTCAAGATGTCCAACAAGTTGNAGTTATAAAATCCGATAGACAGGTTTCTGAACTTTTGGATGAAATTGGAAATCAAGAGTTAAAATTAGATGTAATTGATCTTTTAACTCGGCCAGCTCTTAATGTTGGTTATGAAAAAATTAACGATGCTTATTCATCGTTTGGTGCTGATCTATTTCTAAACTTAAATGATATTAGTTCTTCTAATTCATGGGCTGAAAAAATTTCTGTAAATCCTTTTTACAGGTTTTACTTTTTGAACAAAACAGATTTTGGCGGTGAGGGATATTTTGCAGAAGTTTTTTTAAAATTATCCTATCTACACTATGAACGTAACACCTATTATTACGGCCCTGATCCTAGTATCCCCTATAACAATTTTGAAGAAGTAAAAACATTTGATATTGCTCCTGGTGTTGGAGTTGGTAGAAAATGGGTCAATAAAAAGGGTTGGACCTTTGAATACATGGTTGGATTTGGAAGATTCTTATTTGCTAATAGTGGAAATGATAATCCAGATTCTAATTATGGAGTTGATGACTATAGGCCAGAAGGAACCTTTAAAGGTGGAATTTCAATCGGAAAGAGATTTTAATCATTATTGACAATCAGAACTTAATCTCCATAGGTGACTAAATTCACCATCCATAAAAAGTTTACCGCCATCACATTCAAATGTAACGAGTGCAACCAATTCATTTCCAAAATGTAAATCAACCCTAAGGGTATCATTTTCAAATGTGTATGGATTATTGCCAGGGATGGCATCAGTAGTTTCTAACGAATTCCAATAAGCATCGTCACCAGGACAGGTGATACAATAATAAGTGTATCTTATACCATCAACAAACTCATACATTGTATTTGCATCTGCTCTATTATCACTAGGTGACCAAATCCATTTGCCTTCAATTGAATAATAAGGAGCTGGTAAATTAGTGTCGTCGTCGCACGATGTTAATGAGAAAATGGCTAAAAAAATAAATAATAGATTTTTCATATTTAATATTTACTATGCACGCATAGTAAATATATACAAAAAATAATAATTAAGAAATTTGTTAATCTAACAGGGAATAAATTTTGGATTAAATGCTGTAGAGATAACTATGCAAGTTCTACCTTTGTAGCAGCTTTTCCTTTTCTACCTTCACCTTCTTCATACTCTACTTTATCACCTTCTTTAATGGTAAGGTTNCCAAGNGCTGAATAATGAACGAAAAGGTCTTCTCCTGTTTCGTCGTTTGTAATGAACCCATAACCTTTAGATTCATTGAAAAATTTTACTGTTCCTTTCATGTAAATTATTAATTTCAGCAAATGTACTCTATATTCTTATAGCAAATGATATTTTCAACTATTATTTTTTAGTTTTTATAATTATCATATAAATACAAGGGCATTGATAATGAAAATCCTACCAAAAACAACGATAACATATATTTGATGAACGATCGACCATCTATTTTTTTGTTATAAAACTTATAGATAATAAAAACCAAATAAGAGGTTGCTGCAACTGTGATATCCATGGTTATCATTGAAATTGCATGATTAGAATAAATATCAGCCCAAAATCCACTCATTGACCAATTATTTTCAACTAAAAAATAATACAACTGATAATAAGGTAAAATAACACCTAAAATGCAGAGAACTAAGAACAATTTTTTCATAATATTTAATTAATAATTATTTATCAATTTAATGAATCATCTGAATCTTTATCATAATATTGTAAAATAAATTCAATATTGTGTTAGAAGAATATTTCGATTGTCCATATTGTTGGCAAAATCAATTAAAAATGGTAGACCCTTCGATTGAAAAACAAAATTTTATAGAAGATTGTGAAGTATGCTGTAACCCAATTGATTTTCATATTACGGTTGAAAATAACGAGGTTGTCT
>FUFK010039158.1_pt1 | contig 10561 bp, 11 predicted proteins | sample 1021851 | NCBI WGS metagenome assembly FUFK01 (sample SAMEA51879418, study PRJEB19060) | metagenome
TATAATATTTTAACCTTTGGTAAAGACTATATTACAGCTAAAGACTCTTCTTTTTCAATTGATCTAAGTCAGAGGGGAATAGTTAGAAGACAATCTGATCTTCCTGTGGGAGGTTTTATTGTTAGTAATGATGATATTTTAGATGTAGAGTTTGATTATGTCTGGAAAAATGTAAAAGGAATAGAAAAACTTAATGCTCCTACTTCAGTTGATAGGTATAATGAATACATATCTAATAGTTTGCTAGATAAATCTGATCTTGACTACATTATACCAACTCCATCTAATTTTATAATAAATGAAGGGGAAATTGAAATGCTCAATAATTATTCAATAGTTATAGACCAGAACTTTAATTTGAGTGAACAACTAATCAATTCAGTATTTGATGGAATAGTAAACATTGATTTTAATAATACCAATGAAGTTACAAGCAGAATTACTGTTGATTTAGATGAAAGTTTAAATGCTGAATCATATCAATTGAGTGTTTCTGATGGAGGAATCTCTATTAGCTCAGCTGATAGCGCTGGTGCACTTTATGCTTTACAGTCATTAAAACAAATATTTCTAATCTCTAAATTAGAGAATACTCCACTGAAGTTTATTGAAATTAACGATTCACCTAAATTTTCATATAGAGGAATGTTATTAGATATATCTAGAAATTTTTATGGTCCTGATAAGATTAAGCAAATAATTGATTATTTATCTTTTTTTAAAATAAATTATTTAGATTTTCGTCTTACTGATGATGAAGGTTGGAGGCTAGAGATTCCTGGACTTGAGGAATTAGTTGAAGTAGGATCAAAAAGGGCTTACACAAAGGATGAATTTGAAAATTTAATACCTATGTATGGTTCAGGACCTGATACAAATTCAACAGGATCAGGATATCTTTCAAGATCTGACTATGTTGATATTCTTAAATATGCAAGTGAAAGAAATATCAGCGTTATTCCACAAATAAGTGTGCCCTCTCACATGAGATCTGCTATAGTTTCAATGAATGCTAGATATCAAAAATATATGGAAATGGGTAATCAAGTCGAAGCTGAAAAGTATTTATTGATCGATCCAGATGATAAAAGTGAATATTACTCAGCTCAGGGTTTTACTGATAATATAATGAACATATGTAGGGAGAGCTCATTTACATTTTATGAAAAAGTAATTGATGAGATCTACTTAATGTATAAGGATGCAGGTATTGAGATGACTAAGTTTGGTGTTGCTGCAGATGAATTGCCATTTGGAGCATGGAAGAAATCACCAATGTGCGATAAGTTTATGAGTGAAAATTCAATTTCAGGAGATTACAACGCACTCTATGAACTTATGCAGAGAAGAATTTATAATAAGATATCTTCATATGGTGCAACAATGACTGGATGGGATGATATACTACTAAAGTTGACTGAAAAAGAATATTATGAAACTCAAATAAAAGACTTCTTTAAGGATGATGATATTTTACTGTTTGTATGGAAAAACGATTGGGGTCAAGGAAGGCAGGATATGATATACAAGTATGCTAATCTTGGATATAAGACAATAATGAGTAACTCAAGTGCTTTTTATTTTGATATGGTAGATGATAAAGATCTTGACAACATTGGATTATCGTGGAGCGGTTATGCTAATTATAAAGATATGTGGACTGTTGATGTTTTTGATGTATTCAATGATTTATTTGGTGTAGAGAAAAATAATATTTCTAGAGAGTATATTGAAAATTCAGTTAAACTAGACGAAGATAAAAAGGATAATATAATAGGTGTTCAATCACAAATTTGGAGTGAAACCATTAGAAATGAAGGAATTCTGGATTATATGTTTATGCCAAACATAATAGTGTTCTCTCAAAAGGCATGGTCACACGAAAACTCTTGGATGGATATCTCCAACAATGATATTAAGAGAGAGAAAATTGAAAATGAGTGGAATAAATTTGCGAATAATATTGGACAACGGGTCCTACCGATGGTTGATAATACTTTTGGTGGACTAGCTTACGATCTCCCTAAACCTGGAGGTATAGTTGCAAATGACACCTTATATGCAAATACTGTATTTCCCGGCTTAAACATTAAGTATACACTTGATGGATCAAATCCAGAATTTTCTAGTGAAACTTTTACATCACCCATAAAAATAAATGAGGGTGATATTATAAATCTTAGATTATTTGATAATACTGGTAGGGGAGGAAATAGTATAATGGTTGAGACTAAATATGAATAAAAGGCTACTCTCAATTGATGTTTTAAGAGGAATGACTTTAATCTTCATGATTATTGTCAATACACCAGGATCTTGGAATCATGTGTACGCGCCTCTTCTTCATGCTGATTGGAACGGTTTGACTCCAACTGACTATATTTTTCCAAATTTTTTATTTATTGTTGGAGTTTCAATTGTATTGTCGCTAAACAATATAAAGAGTGATTTAAGTAAAAATCAAGTAATGAAAAAGATTATTTGGAGGTCATTTAAGATTTATNTTGTAGGATTATTTCTCTGGGTATTTCCTGACTTTGACTTTGATAATATAAGATGGACTGGAGTTTTACAGAGAATATCTTTTGTTTTTTTATTCTGTGGCTTTATTTACTTATTTATTGAAAAGAAATATTTTATTTATTTGTCTTTCATAACGCTGGTAATATATTGGGCGGTTATGTTATATTTTCCAGTTCCAGGTATTGGCCAACCAGACTTAAGTGTACCTGAACTTAATCTAGCACACTATATTGATAATAAATATTTACCAGGTGTAATGTGGCAAGATACGTGGGATCCCGAGGGAATTCTTACTACAATTCCATCAATTATTACAGGTGTATTTGGTTTAATTGCTGGTTCAATTCTTGTTAGTAAAATAGACATCAAGGATAAAATCATCAAACTATTCTCAATTGGTCTTGTATTAGTTTTTGTTGGAGACTTCTTTAGCTGGTCTTTTCCTGTAAACAAAAATCTTTGGAGTACATCATATACATTCCTTATGGCAGGAATGTCTTTTATGTTAACTGCTGCTTTTACATATCTTATTGATGTTAATGGTTATAATAAGTTTAAGATTTCTCAAGTGTTTGGAACTAACTCAATTTTTACTTATGTCTTGGCAGGTCTGTTAACATCAATATTCTACAGTGAGAGAGTTTTAGGGATTGAGCTAAATACTTTTTTTGTAGATACTCTAATTAGTATTGGATTTTTCCCTAAACTAGCTTCGCTCATCTATGCCATGATATATGTGATGATCATATATATACCTGCATATTATTTATTTAAAAAGAAGATATTTATCAAGCTTTAATTGTTGCACTCATCAAAATCTAGAAGATTATCTAAATAAGACTTGTTAGTTTTGTAGAAATATATTGTATTTCCACCTGTAGCCTTAGTTTTTTCAACTACAGTATCATTCACAATAGTATACAACCAACTGGATCCATTAAAATTTTCAGATAGATTTTCTTTAGTTTGATAATTAAATTCAGCATTTACTATAAAGTTATTCTCATAATCATAGCAATTATCTCCTGATATGTATACCTCAAGGTAAGCTCCATTTATTTTATCGTTGAAAGTCCATATTGACTGATTATTATTGGTTGTCCAGTAAGTTCCATCTAAACACTCTAGGAAAGTTTTACACTCTGCTGTTTTTTCACTTTCAGAACAACCTGAAATAAAAAAAAGGGTCAATAAAAATATTGTAATGTTGATTTTTTTCATTTTAATATATATAAGGAACTTGATCAAGAGCGAGTTTTATATTTTTCTCAGGTCTTTGACAAGTTTTATTTTGACATACATAAATATAAGTCTCATCATCAAAATACCTATCAATAAATAAAGGAATTTGACTTTCAATATCTGATTGGACTACCAAGGTATTTGGAATGAAAATATTAGTAATTTCATCGGTTACATTCTTTGAATTTGGTCCAATTACAGCAATTTCATAAAATGACTCAACTCTATTAAGTATATTATTAGCCCATACAGAGTAAGAATTTATATTACCGTCAATTATATCCTTAACAGCTGAAACCATTTTGTCTGATAAGTCTAAATAATAGTCATCAAAAATTATATGTCCAATATTATAAAGTTGCTCTGCAATTATTGAATTGGGTGATGGTATCACACCATCATCAATAGATATTACCTTAGAAAATAGTTCTTCATTGTTACTGTAAAAAAGGAGATCTGAATTGCTGTCTTTATATATATCTAGTGCTTGATCTGTTATTTTTTTTGAAAAATCAAAGTATGATTGAAGACCTGTAGCTTGAAAAAGTTTCATAGAGGCCTTTGAAAAATAAGCGTAATCTTCAAGAACCCCCTCTTGAAACTGATTCTCCTTGTAAGTATGAATAAGTTTATTTTTTCTAAATGATTTTTTCTCAAGTTCATCAAACATACTAATGGCTATATCTAGAAATTCGTCATTTCTAAATGCTTCATAGGCATCAATAAGTCCAATTATAACTAGAGAATTCCAGGATACTATGATTTTATCATCGATTCGAGGTTTAGTTCTTTCTGACTTGATTTCTAAGATTCTTTCAATCCATTCTTTTTTTAAATCTTTGAGTTCTTTAATACTTATGTTATTTGATTTTAACCAGTCATCTTCTAATGAATATNCACTCGGAAGGAGAAGATATTTATCATCTTCCCAAGGTTTGTCTAACTCTATGTTGAAATAACTTATAAATAAATCAAAGTCAGTATTTCTTGAGATTTCTTCTAATTCGTCTTTTTTAAATGAATAGTATTTACCTTCCTCACCGTCAGTATCAGCATCCATTGCCGCAAAAAATAAGTTATCTCCACTTGATAATTTAGATTTTAGGAAAGTAATTGTTTTATCAACAACATCCTTGTATGATTCTTTCTGAAAAATTTTAAAAGCTTTTGAATAAAGACTAATCATCTGTGCTTGATCATATAGCATCTTTTCAAAGTGTGGAACTTTCCATTCATCTTCAACTGTATATCTATAGAATCCTCCTTCTACAAAGTCATTTAGTCCACTAGATGCAATAATATCAAGTGTTTTTTCAGTATGATCTAAAACACTTTTATCTTTATATAACCTACCATAATTAAGAAGAAAAATATATTTTGAGGGTGAGACAAATTTTTGCTGTGCTATATCTCCGCCATTTGTTAAATCCCATCTTTCTCTCCAAGAATTTAAATTTTCGTCGAGGTATTCACTGTCAAATATTGAAACTTCTTCTTGTTTTTTTATAGTGTTAATATCTGTGACACCTTCCTTAACATTACTTGCTATTTCTTTTAGTCCATCGTAATTATCTCTTTTTAGTCTAATTATTCTTTTTAAAATATCATCCCACTGAGAAGTTGTATGGTAAGTTCCGGCGTAGATAGGGCTTCCGTCGGGTAATGTAATCACGTTTAATGGCCATCCACCCATACCAGTCATAAGTTGAGAAGCAGTCATGTAAACTTGATCAACATCAGGATTTTCTTCTCTATCTACCTTAATATTAATGAAATGTTCGTTCATCACATCGGCAATTGAGTCATTTGCAAATGTCTCATCTTCCATAACATGGCACCAATGACAACTCGAGTATCCAATACTTATTACTATTAATTTATCTAATTCTTCTGAGATATCGAATATAGAATTAGACCATCTTTGCCAATTGATTGGGTTTTTTGAGTGTTGTTTTAGATAAAGGCTTGTCTCTTTACCAAGTTGATTTCTATTAATCACTTCTGAGTCTAAATTTGTATTACATGAAAATGATATAAGTAAAATTAAGACATATAAACTTATTTTTAGTAAGCTGTAAATTTTCAAATTCACATTATTAATCATCTTAAAAATTAATTTGTTAAAAAATATCATAATTTTTTTCTGATTTCATAAATCGATAAAAAATTGTCATGTCTAGATGTTTTAAACATTCATCTAACAGTAAATTTATATAACAAAGGTACACTAACCTAATTTATGTTCGCTACTGTAACGTAGTATCTGATTTGCAAACCTGCCTTTTTATGGTTTTTTAGGCAGGTTTTTTAATTTAAAAACAATACTTATCACCTATGCCAAGAGAATTATACGTCTCTTCATCTACCTTTCCTGAGCCGAATGGATCTGGCACTCCAGATCCTAGGTTATTATTTGATGTTTGAAATCCCATTGAGTTATTAACAAAAAAATAATATTCCCCAGAAATAATTCTTTTATCCTGAATTGTATAGCAACTTTCTTTGTCCTTACTGCAGGAATTAATAATAAGTATTAACGTTATTAAATAAAAAATTCTCATTTATTCATACTGCTTCCAGATGAATGTTGATCCATCAGTATTAACAGCTAAAACATCAAATTTTGCTCTTTCGTTTGTAACCTCCATACCAGGTACATTAATACCAGCTGGCATACCAGGTACAGTTATGCCTTTAATATTAGGTTTTTCAGTTAAGAGTTTAGTAATTGCATCGTGAGGTACATGACCTTCAATAAAATAACCATCTATAAATCCAGTGTGGCATGATTGAAGAGTAACATCAATACCAGCTTTTACCTTGGTTGAATACATATCGTTTGTTTTAATTGATTCTACATTAAAACCATTTTGTTCCATATTTGTTACCCATCCAGAACAACAACCACATGTTGGAGATTGGTATACTACTAATTTTTCTTTTGTATCTTGCTCGCAAGCAAATAACATAAGAGTTAAGATTAAAACTATTTTTCTCATAATACAAATATCGTTCTTTTTTGAATATGATTCTTAATGAGGTAACGTTAAAAAAAGCATATAATTTTTTATCAAAAGATAAATGCCTGGATTATTTAATAAAAAGATTTTCAGAGGAAATCAATATATCAGAGAGATATGATAGTAACTATTCAAGAGCTTTAGCATTGTTAATTATTGAGCAGCAAGTAAGCTTTAAGGCTGCAATAACAATTAAAGAAAGATTTTTAAAAATGATTAATAATCTTGATAATTTAGAAGTCTTACAAATTCATTCTGATGATATCCAATCAATAGGAATTTCTTACAGAAAAGTTGAGTATATTAAAAATGTTTACAAGTATTTTCAAAAATCAAATTTTAATTTTCAAAAATCATCTGAAGATGACGTGATTAAAGAATTAACCAAAATTAGAGGTATTGGTTTGTGGTCTGCACAAATGTTCTTGATATTTGTTCTTTACAGAATTAATGTTTTTTCAAAAGGTGATCTGGCACTAATGAATAGTTTGAAGATTAATTATAAAATTGATGTTAGGAATACCGATCTTGTTGATAAATTAATTGATAAGTGGTCACCCTATAAGACAGTTGCATCATTAATATTGTGGAAATCAATTGAAGAAAAATATTTTTATGCATAATATGTTATTTTTGTAGTAATGGAAAAAATTAAAGATTTATTAATTAATGCTTACTATGATATTATGTCTAATCCACTATTATCAGTCATAGTTAGAGTGATTTTTATTTGTTTAATATTAATACTCATTGCTTATTTTCTATTTTATGCTATCTTATCCGCTGTTATAATAGTTCCTATATATTATATTTGGAAACATCTAAAATCTAAATAAATTGAAAAGACTTTCTGATAAAGAGATCATAAACGAGTTGTCACTTTTAAATGATTGGGTTTTGAATGATAATCAAATTACAAAGGTTTATAAATTGAATTCATTTATGGAAGTAATGAGTCTTGCTAATTTAGTATCTGATAAATCAGAACAAATTGACCATCATCCAAAAATTATCATAGACTTTAATCAAATTGAATTTCTAATTACTACTCACAGTGAGGGTGGGATAACTAACCTTGACTTCATGTTAGCCTCTTTTATTGAAGAAACCTATAATGAATTGTTTAGTTAAATGAATTATAGATTATTAACTTTTTTTATATTCTTAATTTTTGTTTCCTGTTCAAAATTTGACTCCCAAGATGAATTAAATACCAGCTCTAATACTTTTCCTTTTTATGATAATTTATCAGAAGTTAATAATTTTCCGAAGATGGTCATATCAACAAATAATCAAGAAATTTTTGATGAACCAAAGATAAATGCTGAATTAAAAGTCATTGAAGAGAGTATTGAATTAGATTATAAAATTGCAATTGAGACAAGGGGGAGTTCATCACAAATGTTTCCAAAAAAATCATATGGATTTGAAACTAGAAGTTCAGATTGGTCTGATGATATTGATGTCAATCTTGGAGGTTTTCCTGAAGAAGAAGATTGGATATTGTATGGTCCATACTCTGATAAATCATTAATTAGAAATAAATTAACTTTTGATTTATCAAATTCAATTGGCTACTCTGCTAGTCGAACAAAATTCTATAATCTTTTTATTAATAACGAGAATAAAGGATTATATGTTCTTATGGAAAAAATTAAAAGAGATAAAAATAGGGTTGATATTTCTAAACTAGAAGATGATTCAATTGAAGGAGGGTATATAATAAAAATTGATAAACCAACAGGAGATGGTGAATCATGTTCTACTTGTTATGATGATTCATTCTCATTTAGTTCTAGATATGATACAAATGGCGACATCTCTGATCAGTCTAATATCTTTTTTATATATCATTATCCAAAACCTGATGATATTTCTCAAGATCAAAAAGATTATATTCAATCAGTAATTTTTGAGTTTGAATCGGTCTTACTATCTGAAAACAATGAAGAGTTACTAAATTTGATAGATATTCAATCATTTATAGATTTCTTTATTATTAATGAACTTTCAAAAAATCCTGATGGATATAGGTTAAGCACATTTTTGAACAAAGACTTCAATGGAAAACTAAAGATGGGTCCGATTTGGGATTTTAATCTAGCATTTGCAAATGTTGATTATTGCGATGGTGCAAATCCTGTTGGATGGATTTATAACTTCAATTCTATATGTCCTGGAGATATTTGGCAAGTTCCATTTTGGTGGGAAGTTTTGATGCAGAAAGAAGTTTTTAAAACAGCTTTAAAGAATAGATGGTCTTCACTTAGATCTTCATCATTAAGTAATTCTACAATTTTAAATACGATAGATTCTTATACAGAAAATTTAAAGTCAAATAATATAACTAATCAAAACTTCTATGTTTGGCCTGTATTAGGTCAATATATATGGCCTAATTTTTTTGTTGGATCAACTCACGAGGAAGAAATTGAATTTCTTAAAAGCTGGATTGATGATAGACTTGATTGGATGGATAATGAAATTAATTCATTAAACTAGGGTAGTCTTTTTCCCATACTTGCTTCTAATAGCTCAAACCAGTCCATTAACTCAATTTCAAAATCTTCTACTTTAGATGATTTTATTATTCTTTCTTTTTTTGTAGTCCCAATTACTGGGTAAATTTTTGATTCATGCTTAAGAATCCAATTTATCAAGATTTGATCTTGACTACATGAATACTTAGAACACATTTTTTCAATTTTCTCATTTAAAGCCTTATTGTTTGATGAAAAAAAGTTTCCTAAAGGACTGTATGCCATCGGTATAATATTATTTATCTGCATATAGTCAAGAGTCCCATCAAACATAGGTTGATAATTAGTTAAAGAAAAATTAATTTGATTAAATGATATTTTTAGATATTTTTCTATTAGTGACATCTGAGAAACCGTGAAGTTAGATACTCCAAATGATCTTACCATTTTTTTATCCAATAGATAATTTATTGTATCAGTTATTTCCTGAATATCCATAATTGGACTTGGCCTATGTAGCAGTAGGCAATCAATATAATCAGTGTCTAAGTTCTTGAGTGAATTTTCTACAGATTTAATTATATGACTTTTTGAATAATCATAGTGTTTTACATCGATTTTAAGTTTTTCACATGGGTACATAATACCACATTTTGAAATATATGTAACTTTTTCACGATCGATTCCAGATAATTTAAAAGCTTTTCCAAAAGCTTCTTCAGTAGTGTAGCCCCCATAAATATCAGCATGATCAAATGAATGAATTCCATTTTCATAGGCGCACTTAATTAATTCTGAAATTTCCTTGGATGAGTAATTAGACCCCCAAGACCCCCAATTCATAGTGCCCGAAATTATTCTTGAAAGATTCATATCTTATAGGGTAGTGATGAATGGTGCAGAATAATTTTTATTTCATCACCATAGTTTTTATATACAAAAGAATATTCGACCTTAATCTTGCTCGCTTCATTTTTAAAAGTATAGTTACCCATTGCAATTGCTATATCTTCATTAATTATGATATTAGAGTTATCAAAAAGTATTTCTGTCCAGTTAGATAAAGCAAAACCATTGTCTTCCTGGCATTCTCTATTATCACCAGCAATGAAATAAGAAAAGGCAGAGCCTTTTGAATTTCTAAATTGTTCATTAGCAGCTTTTGTGGGTTTAAAAAGTACCTGTGCCATCTGGCGATCTCCATTTCCAAGATTTGTCATGCTCTATCTCTATATGTAAATCACACCATAGTGGTACAACAAACCCTTGTGTTATGTATTCAGGAAAAGAAGGGCA
>FUFK010762950.1_pt1 | contig 10561 bp, 23 predicted proteins | sample 1021851 | NCBI WGS metagenome assembly FUFK01 (sample SAMEA51879418, study PRJEB19060) | metagenome
TCAGCTATCAATACAATGAACTCTGGCACATCAAGACCATCATCAGCAGTTGCCGGTACGATGTGGCTAGACACAACATCAGCTTCAAGCCCAACCATTAAGTTTTTTGATGGGTCAGATGATATAAGTTTTGCAACAATAGATTATTCAGCAAATACTGTTAATTTTTTAGACTCAACAGTAGTGGCAGATTTAGTTGGAGATACTTCTCCACAACTTGGTGGTAATTTAGATGTTAATGGAAATGATATAGTTTCCACNTCAAATGCAGATATAGATATTATTCCNAATGGNACNGGNGATGTTAATTTAGGTGCTGACACAGTACANATTGGAGATAACAATGCAAACGCAACTCTAACNACACAAGGNACAGGAGATTTAATTTTAAATACNAACAATGGNACAAATGCTGGNAACATNACTCTTGAAGATGGTGCTAATGGTCATATTCAAGTNACNACNAATGGAACNGGATATATTAAATTTAACGATCTAGCTTATATTCCACAACAAGCATTAACATCATCTTCAAATGCTGTAGCTTGGGATGTTCAAGCTAAACCAAACGCATATCATTTAACAACAGAAAATACTACTTTCTCTGCACCAAGTAATTCAGTAGAGGGTTCATTTATTTGTTTAGAGATTAATTATGATGGTTCACATACAATCGCATTTAATACTGTATTTGAATTTGCTGGTTCAACTGCACCAACATTTACTTCAACAGATGGCAAAACTGATATATTAGTATTTAGATACAATGGTTCAGTTTGGCAAGAAGTAGGTAGAACATTAAATTTAAGTGAAAGTTAAAATATGTATGCAATAGTAGAAGATAATCAAATAACACAATATGTAAATTTTCCTAAATCAGTTGTGATAGGAGATGTAAGGTATCCAGCTAAAATTTTTGAGTTATGGTCACAATCAGAAAAAGAAGCTATTGGTATTTATGAAATAGTAGTAGATAAAACAAACTACAAAGACCCAGCATATTATATTAACACAGATTCATCTTACACATTTGCAGATGGTCAAGTCACAGAATCTTGGGGAACTGCAACACCAAAAAGATTAAATGATGAAAACGCAGTAGATGAAGATGGTAATAATATTTTAGATGATGATGGCAACCAAATAATTAATTATGGTTTAAAAACAGAAAAGAAAAGAATTGTAAAACAACAAGCATCAGGTTTATTAGAAAAAACAGATTGGCATAATCATAAAGCATTAGATGATGATACATACACGATTCCTGAAAATGTAAAAACTTATAGAGCAGATGTTAGAGCAAAATCAAATGAGATGGAAACTCAAATAGATGCTTGTACTAATGTTGATGAACTAAAAGCATTATACGAATACACAGAACAAGAAGATGGAACTCGAACAAGACCACTAGCAGAATTTCCAGAGGAGATTTAATGCCTTTAATACTTGGAACAAACTCCATAAAAGATACAGGATATAATGTAGCTAACTCATTAAGATTTAATAGTGGAAGTTCAGATAGTTTAGACAGAACAGTATCAAGCAGTCCTACTAATCCTGATAAATTTACAATATCTGTGTGGGTCAAAAGATCAAAATTAGGTTCTGAACAAGCTATAATTGGTCAATACTCTAGTTCTAATTTTAGAGCAAAAATAGATTTTTTAGCTGACGATAGAATTGAATATATACAAAAAAATGATGGAAACACATCAGCAAACATAATAACTACCAGAAAATTTAGAGACCCATCAGCATGGATACACATTGTTTTTCAATATGATTCTACACAAGGCACAGATTCAAATAGAATAAAATTATATTTTAATGGAACACAAGAAACAAGTTTTGATACTACAAGTTATCCAGCACAAAATTTAGATGGAAAATTAAATCAAGCATCAGTGCCTTTAGATATAGGTCAAGATGGAAATAGTAGTATATATTTTTCTGGATATATGGCAGAATTTGTACTTGTTGACGGTCAAGCATTAGACCCAACTTCATTTGGAGAATTTAATTCCGATAGTCCTACAATATGGCAACCAATAGATGTATCAGGATTAACATTTGGAGATGATGGATTTTATTTAGACTTTGAAAACTCTAGTAGTTTAGGTGCAGATGTATCAGGAAATGGAAATAACTTTACTGTAAATAATTTAACAAGCATAGATCAATCTACTGATACCTGTACAAATAATTTTGCAACATTAAATCCTTTAAATCCAATAGTGCATGATTTTGAAGAGGGTAATTTAAGAATAGATGGTACTACTACTAATTGGGATAGTGCTTTTTCAACAATAGGTGCTTCAAGTGGTAAATGGTATTTTGAGATGAAGTTTTTAGCATTAGAAGGTGGTTTAAGAAGAGCATCAATAGGAGTTGTTGATGCTAGAGATCAAACACTTATGGCAACAAATGAAGTTGGATATAATATAACAGGAACAGTTGGGGATAGTGTTGGATATAATGGAAATGGCTCTAATAATGTAAAAAAAAATGATTCAGCAGAATATTCAGGAACTAATTGGAATGTAGATGACATAATTTGTATGGCAGTAGATTTAGATAATGGTGCTATATATTTTAGAGTTAATGGAAGTGCTTGGTTAAATTCTGGTGATCCTACTTCTGGTTCATCAAAAACAGGTGCAGTCACTATTACAGTTGGCGAAACTTATGTATTTGGTGGTACAGCTTATGGGTCATCAACAGAATGGCAATTTAATTTTGGTTCTCCATCTTATAGTGAAAGTGGGGGAAATTCAGATGGTAATGGCTATGGAAATTTTAACCAATCTGTGCCATCAGGATACTACTCACTCAATAGCAAAAATTTAGCAGAATATGGATAGGATATTATTATGAGTTATACAAATGGTCTCGATAAACCAACAGATTATTTTAATACTAAACTTTATACAGGTACAAGTGCATCTAATTCAATAACTGGTGTTGGATTCCAACCAGATTTAGTTTGGATTAAAAGTAGATCAGTAATAAGAGATCATGTTTTAACAGATTCTGTTAGAGGAATTGCATCACAAATACATTCTAATACTTCTGATGCAGAAAGTACATATACTAATGATGTAACTTCTTTTGATAGTGATGGATTTACAGTTTTAACTGATAGTGATGTTAATGGAAATACTTTTACATACGCATCATGGAATTGGTTAGCTGGTGGCACAGCACCAGCAATAACATATTCAGTAAAAGTAGTTTCAGATAGTGGAAACAAATATAGATTTGATGACTTTGGAACAAGTGCTGTCACTTTAGATTTACAAGAGGGTGGTACTTACACATTCGATCAATCAGATAGTTCTAACTCTGGACACCCATTAAGATTTTCTACAACATCAGATGGAACTCATGGTGGTGGAAGTGAATATACTACAAATGTCACAACAACAGGAACTCCAGGAAGTGCTGGTGCTAAAACTGTAATCACAGTTGCTAGTGGTACTGCAACACTTTACTATTATTGTTCAGTTCACTCTGGTATGGGTGGACAAGCAAACACAAACTCAACATTTGGTTCATCAAATTTTAATGGTAGTATTCAATCAACTGTTTCTGCAAATACTACTGCTGGATTTAGTATTGTAAATTGGACAGGAAGTTCAAGTGCATCTGTGCAAACGATAGGACATGGTTTAGGAACAACTCCACATTGGATTTTAAGTAAAAACAGGGGTAGTGGTAGTTCAATTACTGCTTGGATAAACTATCATCATAAAATAGATGCTTCTGCACCTGAAGATTATACTATTTATTTAAACAACAGTGATGCAAGAGTAGATAATCCTGTTTTTGGAGATACGGCACCTACAAGCACTGTGTTTTCATTTAACACAGGAACAGATGATCAAAATTATATTTCATATTGTTTTACAGAAAAAAAAGGTTTTTCTAAATTTGGAAACTACGTAGGAAATGGAGATGCTGATGGACCCTATGTACACTTAGGCTTTCGTCCAGCTATGGTTATAATAAAAAATACAACAAATTCAAATGACTGGGTAATATTAGATAATAAAAGAAACACATTTAATCTTACTGATAAAACTTTATTTCCTGATTTAAATGTTGTTGAAGATACAACAAGTGCTAATATGGACTTTTTATCAAATGGTTTTAAAATAAGAGATACAAGAGGAGCTGATAATACTTCTTCAAGTGTGTATATCTACATGGCTTTCGCAGAAGCACCATTCGTAAATTCTAATGGTGTACCAAATAACGCAAGATAGGAATTAATTATGCAACTTTCAAAACATTTTACATTATCAGAGATGGAAAAATCTCAAACAGCTACAAGAAAAGGTATATCTAATAAAGCTGGGTCAGGAGAAATAAAAAATTTAACTGATTTATGCTATGAAGTATTAGAGCCTGTACGAGCAAAGTTTGACAAACCAATTATTATTACTTCAGGTTATAGAAGCCCTGAACTATGCGAAGCAATAGGAAGTAAAGCAACATCACAACACGCAAAAGGACAAGCAGTAGATTTTGAAATAGCTGGTGTGTCTAATTTGCAAGTAGCTTTATGGATTCAAAACAACTGTAATTTTGACCAACTTATATTAGAGTTTTGGAAAGCTGAAGATAAAGACCCAAATTCAGGCTGGGTACATTGTAGCTTTAATGAACAAAATAATAGAAAACAAGTATTAACATTTGATGGTAAAACCTACACCAATGGACTACCTGAGGCTAAATGGTCAGGTGGTCAATTTGCAAACTAAGGAGAAACAATGCTAACTAAAAAACAAAANAAACTACCAATNGCTTTACAAAAAGCTATTATGAAGAAACAAAANAAAACNAAAAAAGCTAAAAGGAGAAAATAATATGCCTTATCATTATGGACATGGAAAAGACAAGAAAAGAAAAAANAAGCCTAAAAAANNTAAAATGGGCAAAAAGAAAAAAAGATAATGGTTAAAGTAGCATCTATAACAAACATTATCAAAGGTTTAAAACCCAGACAACAAAAGACTATGAAAGCACACGCAAGACATCATAGTTTAAAACACATGAGATCAATGGCAAGAGCCATGAAAAAAGGTGCTACTTTTCAAACTGCTCATACTAGGGCTATGAGGAGTGTAGGTAAATGAGTGGATTTACAACAACAACAACTTTAAGGGAAATGATTAATAAATTTCCAATGAAGAAAAGGAGAAGAAGTGGCAAAAAAAAGAAAAAGAAGAAAAGTACCAAAAGATAAAGCAACTGATTTACCTAAAAAATATCTATCAGGATTAAAAGGTGCAAAGAGATCATCAAGAGCAAGTTTGATTAAATCTATGTCAGAAGCATACAAAAGAGGAGAAAGAATACCAAGATCAATTTTTAGGGCGAGGGCAAGAAGTGGCTATTAGAAGAAAACCTTTATCTGCAAGAGTAATATCTATTTTAAGAGCAAAAGCTAAAAATAGAAAAAATATTACATTAGGACAATTAAAAAAAGTATATCGTAGAGGACAAGGTGCTTATTTATCTTCAGGTTCAAGACCTCGTACATCTATGGCTTCTTGGTCAATGGGTAGAGTAAATAGTTTTTTGCGAGGAAGCAGAAAACATGATACAGACTTACGAAGAAAGAAAAAAAAATGAGTAAGAAACCTAGAACTACTGGAGAACACATTGTAGCCTTATATGGTCATATCAAAGGCTTAACTAGAGAAATACAAATCATAAAAACAAATCATCTTAAACATATGCACAATGATATAGATAAGATTGATTCTAAATTTGATAAACTTACTTCATGGATAGTTTATGGAACTGGTGCAGTAGCAATCGTGTTCTTAACCCAAATACTTTACATCTTCTCAAAATAGTTATACAAGTTAAACTTGTATGAGTCATAAAAAAATACTTGTCATATCTGATATGCACATTCCTTATCATCACAAAGACTCATTTAATTTTTTAAAAGAAATCAAAAAAGAATTTAAACCTGATACAATAATTAACATCGGAGATAGTTTAGACTTTCATGCAATATCAATGCACGACTCTAATCCTGATTTATTCTCTGCTGGACATGAACTAAAAGAAGCTAGAAAATTTGTAAAAGAATTAGAGGGTATATTTCCTATGGTCACAGAAGTTGATTCTAATCATTCTAGTTTAGTTTATAGACGAGCATTAAAGCATGGAATGAGTAAAGAATTTTTAAAAGACTATGGAGAGTTTTTAGGAACTAAAAAATGGAAATGGATAGATGATTTAACTCTTACAATGTCTAATGGCCAAAGATGTTTTTTTACACATGGGAGATCAGCAGACATTTTAAAAGTATCTCAAACTATGGGAATGAGTGCAGTACAAGGTCATTATCATACAAAGTTTGTAATATCTTGGTGGGCAAATCCTGATAATCTATTTTTTGGTATGAATGTAGGTTGTTTAATTAATCAAAAATCTATGGCTTTTGCTTATGCCAAGAATTTTAAAACAAGGTTTATTCTAGGTTGTGGAATTATCTTAAATGGTATTCCTAGACTACTTCCTATGGTTTTAAACAATAAAGGGGATTGGATAGGTAAAATTGTCTAGTTTAAAGCCACACAGAGCCACGCAGAGAGCCATTGATAAGCAAATAGGTGGTACACACTACAAAGGCAAAATCCAACCAATAGAATTGATTGTTTCGCATAATTTAGACTTTATAGATGGTAATATTGTGAAATATGCAGTGAGAAATAAAAAAGGCGAGAATCAAAAAGAAAAATATGATAAAATTATTCATTATTGCGAATTAGCAAAGGAGTTAAAATGTGGTTGAATTTATTATCGTTGGGTGTAAAAACTGGTGCAAAAATATATCAAAATAAACAACGAACAAAACAATTAATGTCAGATGCTCAAATGCACCACGCAGAGCAAATGGCGAAAGGCGAAATTGAATATAAAGCGAAAGTTATTGAAAGTAATGATAATGGTTGGAAAGATGAATTTGTCTTGGTTCTTGTATCTTTGCCTATTTTGTTATTGGGTTGGTCTGTTTTCTCTGACGACCCTACGATTCGTGATCGAATAGATTTATTCTTTGAATACTTTAAAAACTTACCTTATTGGTATCAAGCTATTTTTATTGGAGTTGTTTCTGCAATCTATGGACTTAAAGGTGCAGACATCATGAGAAAAAAGTAGTAATGTCTTTTAATGGACATAGATGCAGTAATCATAGAAGCAGAATTTCAAATAGAGTCAAAGTGGCGACCTTATGGTCATTTTGTTAATTTAAGATTTATTGACATCACTCCTAATAAACCAAAACTTCAAAATGCAATTTATGAATTAAAGAAGAATGAAGATTTAGAAATTATTGATTATAACTACACAGAAACTCCAATTACAAAAGATACAGATTTAAAATATTTTGATGTGACTATTAACTAGGGTGGTACTAACAAAAAGAGAGCAATAAAAACCACCCTAGCACAAATCATCAAGGCTACCTGATGACTTTATCTACTAACTGATAAACAAGAGGATATAACCTAATTCTCGTTAGCAGAATCCTTTAAACCTTATTATTCAAAGTTAAATCTCTTTTTAACTCTGATTGTTTTAGACTAACATACCTATCAATATTATTATAGTGGTATCTAGCTTTGGTTAATTCTTTTTCAGCTTCAGCAAATTGTTCAACAATCATTTTATAATCTTTGTCTATTCTAGCTTCATGTTCAGCTTCAGACATTGTTTTAACTAATTTTTTGTGTTTGATTACACACGCAGAAAATACTGCTTTTCTTCCCTCATCTAATATAATTACTTTCTTTTGCCATTCTGCCCATTCGTTTGATGCTTCTTCTAATTTTTTATATAATTGTTCGCTTAAATTCATTTTTATACCTAATTTGATTTTTGTTTATATATATTTTCCATTTCTTTTTTACTCAAAGCATTAGACCAATTATAGTTTCTAAACAAAAGTTCAGATAAATCTTTAAGAGCCTTATCTTTAATAAAAATACTTTCTGGAGTAGAATCATCTAAATTATTTATTGTATCTGTATGATATAAAACTTCTTTCATAAATTCAGTAAATGTTTTATATGCTTTATCTTGTTCTTTACTTATTTTTTTCATTTTTTCTCCTGTAATATATATCTTACTGTCATTGTTGTTGGGTCAAATTCTAATTTATTACAAGACATTAGTAATACCGACCCTAGTATTAAAAATATTATTGTAATTTTTTTAACATACTTTCTATGAATTGGTTTGCCAAATATTATCATGGGTATTGCAACATCTCCTCTGCTTCTTTTTCTAATTGTTTAATTTGTTGTTTAAGACTATGGTTTTCTTTTTGTAAATCATCTAATAAATTACTTTTGTTTTTATATTCCATATATAAAGCCTGTAATTCTTCTTTCTTAAAAGCGAGATCACGTTTTAATTGTTCAATCTCGCTAATAAGTTTGTTCATATTTAAAATGGTATCTCATCGTCCATATCAGACATTTTCTCAACTGGCTTTGCATTATCTGGTGCAAATTGAGTTGCATGAGGTGGCATGGCCTGACTTATAGGTTTCATGCCATCTACATTAGGTTGTTGTGGTCTAGGTTTAACCATAGCAATAGTATAAACTAATTGTATATTACCTTTATCATATTTATGAGGATTTTGTATTTCCTCTGTTTTTGCCATTTCTTTTAATTTATAACCAGCATTATGATATTTTTGTACTTCAGGTGTCATAAACCATTCAGTAATTTGAGATAAAGTGTATTTTCTTTTTGTTAAACTACAAGTGTATTTAACTGCACTAGAATCTCCACTATACTCATATTTAGGACTTCGATTACCAGTTGGTTTTAATTTTTTTGTCAAACCACAAAAAGGCATATCGTATTTATTTATTTGTTGCATTTTTATTATTCTCCTTTTTCCATTTTTTTAGGTCTTTATTAAAATTACTTTCAAGCTGATCTAAATACGTCATAGCTTTAAAGCCTTTATAATACGAATCATCTACTTTAAGAATATACATTGATACCTCTTTTTGAGGTTCTTTGGGTATATTAACAATAGCAAGTTTTTGTATTTTAAAGTTTGTTGTTTCTTCAATAAATCTTCTATAAATTTCAACTTGAATAGCTTGGTCAAAACTATAATCTTTACTTGTTTTCCAATCAAGAACTGCATTTTGACCTTTCCAAGAATCTTTAGTCACAATTACATCATTTGTACCACAACGATCAAATCTTGAACTATATAAAGGTAATTCACTTGCAACTACTTTAAACTTTTGACCTTTCCAAAATCTTAACCATTTAGTAGCCATTGTTCTTAAAGGTTCAGATTCAGGCAAAGTTGGTTTTTTTTTACTTTTTAAATAAATATCAATCCAATCATGTAATTGGCTTCCAATATCTCTACCAAAAGATTCTTTTTTTTCTGCTTTTTCTTTAACCCTATTAATAAAAAAATTAATTTTATCTATTGGTTGATTATCTTCTAGCATTACTTCTCTCATAGAATCATCTCTATTTCTTTTATACCAATTTTGTAAATCAGGTCTTGTCCTTTTATTAATTGTAGTTGTGACACTAGCCTTTGGTTCTCCATCAACATAGTATCTATATTTTTTGCCATTTGGGTCGTATTGTATTTTATTACCAAATTTATTTTCCAAAAATTGTTTTGGCATTTTTCTCTCCTTTATATTCTTTTTTGTTTTTAGCTTTAGAATTAATTATTGCACAATATTCATCTACTAAATATTCATGCGTAAATTTTTTTCTAAAGATTGTTCTATCCATAGCTTTTATTCTTTTATCTTGCCATGAGATTTTGTTAGGTTTTTCCATGCTCTCTCCTTTTTATTTTATAAATTATAAATACTAAACTTTTCTTCAGTATTATTTGGTTGATATTTATTATAATAACTTTGTGCTAATATTGTCAATTCTTTGTCCAAAATAGGTTTTAACCAATAATGGTAAGGAACTTTGAAATATTGACTTAAAGCTAGTAGTCTAATTGGATTAGGTAAGTTAGACCCTTTTTCATATTTCTGCACTTGCTGGAACGTCACTTTGATTGCTCTTGCAACTCTAGTCTGCGTTTTTTTATTTATGAGTCTAATCTTTTTAATTTGTAATCCAATAATATGAGTGACTACTTTCTCATTATGTTCATCGCTAATATTCCATTCTTCTAGTAAGTTATTTATAGAAGTGTTTATTTCTTCTATGGTATTATTTTTTTTCATAAAAACCCCATTCTTCTTTCTGTTGTTGAGTTAATTGATTAAACGATTCTTTAAAACATTTGTTGCATAATAGACAATCGCTGAATACTGATTGGCTACCATAAAACCAAGCTAATTTTAAAGCATCGGTGGTAAAACATTTAGCACACATATAAGCTAAAATTTTATTTCTGTGTGATGGTTTAGGCATTAGTTAAGTACCGAGTGTCCTCTCTTTGTTAAACATTTTCTCATAATAGACTCATACTTTGTGTCCATATTTTGATTTAATGCCCAAAAAGTAATATTGCTAATAAAGTT